>ERZ827492.563-NODE-563-length-34251-cov-3.682916_pt1 | contig 34251 bp, 41 predicted proteins | sample MGYA00519704_ERZ827492 | MGnify/ENA primary metagenome ERZ827492 (study PRJEB31778, sample SAMEA3449325) | human gut metagenome | biome: human gut; feature: human-associated habitat; material: faeces | place: United Kingdom | collected 2010/2012 ... | reverse complement strand
GATCCTGCCCTTACCGCAACTTTGCAGGTCGGCTGTCACTACCGTTCTGTCGGGAAGCTCGTTGGCGTGTTCCTTAAGATAGATGTTGGTTGACGGTAAGGTGTCAAACGTCAATAAAGGACAGCCGGCTATATTACTGCTTATCTGCATGGTAATCAAGCGCAACTATGTTCATTGTGATTTTCTTGTTATCATCTATGGTGATTATACCATATGACGGCGGACGTTTATCTCTCGGAGAATCAATGCTTCCGGGATTCATAACGTATATACCGTCGATAAGCTCGGTACGGTAAAGGTGAGTATGACCGTAAAGAGCTATCTTACAGCCGTTCTGCTTGGCAACAGCGACAAGCGTATCAAGTCCCTGATGCACATGATGCTCGTGGCCGTGCACGCAAAGTATCTTGATGCCCTTTGCATTTGCAATCCTTATCGTTTTGTTGTCGGCAAAGTCACAGTTTCCCTTTACGAATAAAAAGCTCTTTTCGGGGTGAAGATTTCTTACATCGTTGAATTCGTGTTCGCCGTCACCCAGATGTATAAAAGCGTCGGCGTCAAGATTATTCTCAACTACCGAATTCAGCTTATGAAATTCCTTGTGCGAATCGGATACTACTACAATTTTCATAATTTCTATCCTTTCAGTCGGGCAAGCCAGATACGGCTTTTATTGCCCACTAGGTTATTATAACACATAATGTGTAAAAAGAAAAGATTAGTATCCGTATTTTTAGAAATTCTACACAAAACAAAAACAACCTTTTGTATATTTTTACAAAAAAATATGAACTGAATATAACGTAAGTATCCTTTTATCGTTGATTTTGTCAAAAAGTTCATAGGATACGGTTTTAGGGCAGTCTTAACGGGAATATATTTTCCGCATTGACAATATAATTTCAGGAGGCAGTTATGAATAACAACGTTGATTCAATGCTTGAGGCGGTCAGTAGTAAACTCGGCATCACGCCTCAGCGTCTTAAAGAAGCGATGCAGAAGGGCGATATTTCGATAGCACTCGAAAAAATGCCGGAAAAAGACGCAAAAAAGCTAAAAAGCATACTCGGAAACCCGGAGCTTATCAAAAAAATGATGAAATCCGCACAGGTGCAGGAGCTGAAAAAATCTATGAAAAATCAGTAATGGACGGAGGGCAGTATGAGTGAGATAGATGATATTCTTAAAGCGATACTGTCCGATAATAAAAATGACAATGCAACCTCTGAAGAAACAAGCGGTACGGAAAACGAGGAAAAATTCACGACCGATACCGACAGCGATGATATTTTCGGCGGAATAAACATAGATATGTTTATGAAGATAGGCGAGTTAATGTCAAAGATGAGCGAGCAGGACAGAAATACAGGTCTGCTGCTTGCTCTGAAGCCTCACTTAAGAGAAGAAAACAGGGCAAAAATAGATACGGCGGTAAAGCTGTTCAGGCTGATTTCACTGCTTCCCTATCTTAAAGACAGCGGTCTGTTTGATAATCTACTATGAAAAGGAGTAAATTTATGGAATGGAGCAATATAAGAATGTCAAAAGCCGAATTTGAGCGTTTGCAGAAAGAATATGCCGAGGCGGCAATAAGAACAGCCGAAAAAGCAAAGCTCAGTTACGATGCGGATGAACCGAAAGAAGAAATTCCGAAAACCGAAAATATCGCTGCGGCAATATCACGCCTTCCAACGCCGGCAGAAGAAAACGTGAACGAAACAATAAAGCCCGATTCGGCAAAAATCACAACAGTGCAGGTAAAAATTACCGAAGCCGAAAGCGAGATTACGGCTTCTGACACTGAAGATGAAAATAAAGAAAGCGAGGAAGCCGAAACAAATATTCCCGTAAACGAAGGAAAATCCGCCGTAAACGCAGATAAATCCGATACTGACGACAAACAGCAAAATTCATCAGCCGGCAGCACAGACGATGAAGCAAGCAACGCTGAAATCAACAGCGATAAGTCTGATAATTCAGCCGATTCCGAAATTCCCGACAAAACCGAAAATCACACTGTTGACGAAATACTGCGCAGCTTTGAAAGCACTTTTATGAGTGAAGAGGAAGCAGATAAAAAGATAGAAGATTTTTCTAAGTCTGTTTCAGACTCCCGACCTGCGCCCGATTTCACCGCAAAGATACATAATCATAATAACAACCAAGATAAAAGCGGAAAAACCTGCGGATGTGAACGATGCCGCTGTCAGAACGGCGGTCGTATGCAGGAGAAGGGCGGGCAAAAACCAAACTGAAATTCAGCCCGCAGTACCGATATGGATATTATAGGCAAGCTGATGAAAGACGACGACTTGATGAAGGTTGCCGCTGTAGCGTTTATCTTATGGCGTGACCATGCCGACTTCAAGCTGATCCTGGTACTTTTTTATGTATTTTTCATGAAATAGCACTTGCATTTTCCGCCGTCTTAGTTTATAATACCAGTATGTAAACGATGTCAATCAATTTACAATTCCGACAAACAGGAGGTATTTTATGGCTAAGTGGTTGGAAAATGCAATTTTTTACGAGATATACCCGCAATCCTTCAATGATACAAACGGTGACGGTATCGGAGATTTTCAGGGTATAATCGAAAAGCTGGACTACATCAAGGAAACAGGCTTCAACGCAATATGGATGAACCCCTGCTTTGATTCGCCATTCGGTGATGCGGGCTATGATGTAAGGGATTATAAAAAAGCCGCCGCAAGATACGGAACAAACGATGATTTAAAGCGGCTTTTCGATGAGTGCCATAAGCGTGGTATGCACATTCTTCTTGACCTTGTACCCGGTCACACATCAGTAGAACATGAATGGTTCAAAAAGTCGATGCTCCCCGAAAGCAACGAGTATACCGACAGATATATCTGGACAAGCAATATATGGGAACAACCGGAGGGTCTTAACTGTATAAGAGGCATATCGGACCGTGACGGCAGTGCCGCAGTCAACTTCTTCTCATCTCAGCCTGCGCTGAACTATGGCTATGCCGAGCCTAAGTATGCTTATCAGCAAAAGCCTACAGATCCCGGACCTATGGCGACAAGAGCCGCAATCAAGGATGTTATGAAGTTCTGGCTTGATATGGGCTGTGACGGTTTCAGAGTGGATATGGCAGGCTCGCTTGTAAAATGCGATCCCGAATATAAAGAAACAATCAAGCTATGGCAGGATATAACGGGTTATCTTAAAAGCGAATATCCCGAAGCCGCTATGGTATCTGAGTGGGGCGAGCCGCAATATTCGCTGCAGGGCGGCTTTGATATGGACTTCTTACTGCACTTTGGTCCTGAGGGCTACAACTCGATGTTCAGAAGCGCTGAGCCATTCTTTTCAAAGAGGGGCAAAGGTACTCCCGCAATCTTTGCCGAGCAGTACAACGGCTATCACGAAAAGGCAACGACAGGCGGCGGACTTATCTGCATTCCGTCCGGCAATCACGATATGGACAGACTTGCAAGAGGCAGGGATGAGGACGAGCTTAAATGCTGTTTTGCTTTCCTTCTCACAATGCCCGGCGCACCGTTTGTATACTACGGCGATGAGATCGGAATGAATTTTGTAGAAGGGCTTGTATCGGTAGAGGGCGGCTATAACCGTACCGGATCAAGAAGTCCTATGCAGTGGGACAGCACCGCAAATGACGGATTTTCAACTGCGGACAAGTCACAGCTTTATATAAAGCAGGATGACGCACCCGACAGACCTACTGTCGAAAAGCAGATGCTCGATGAAAAGTCGCTCTACAACGAGATAAAGAAGCTGATAAAGCTAAGAAACGAAAATTCCGCACTTCACAATCTCTCAGCCTTTGAGTTTGTCAGCAGCGACGGTTATCCGCTGGTATACAAGAGAAACAGCGACAATCAGACGGTTTATGTGTTCATCAATCCGTCTGATAAGGCCGTAACTGTCAATGCAGATTATGCAAAGGGTGGAAAGGCAATTTACACGCTTGGCGAAAACGGCTCTGTAAAGGCAGATACAGTTACCGTTCCCGCAAGCGGTGCAATTTTTGTTGAGGTATAAATAATCATATATAAATGCAAAGCCGCACAGATCGGATGTCCCTTCTGTGCGGCTTTTATTTATTCGGTTTTTGCCTGTTCTTTTTCCTTCTGCGCCTGCTCTTTCTTTATCTTGGTACTCTTGATAACCTTCTGACGTGAGAATTCCTCACGTTCCTTTTCTTCAAGAGAGTTGGAAATAAATCTTACCTGTGCCTCATACTTCGGAATAATTATATTTTTCAGTGCGTTTGCACGTTTCTGCGTCTTTTTTATAGCAACGGCGAGCCTGTATATACTATTTTCAATCTCGGCGAGTACGACTGTCAGCTTTTTTGTTTCATTGAAGCAGATATAAGCGTTGTCAAGATATGAATTTGTCATTGCAATATCATACTGCGGAACTATAGGCTTATCGGGAAGCTCAACTGTAGGAAGCTCAACACCCATAACGCTTCTGAACGATATTTTAAGATTGGTTTCTTCAGGTACGAACTGCGTCAGCGTTGATACCGAGCCAAGCGTAATGTTAGCCTTCTGTAAGGCGGCATAAGCCTTTTCATAGGTCTGCTCGATATTTCCTCGCACCAGCTTTGATTTATCGGTCAGTGCCACCATTTCTCTTATCAGAACGTTACGCTTTCTGTCCATAAGCTCAAAGCCCTGCTTTGCCTGCTGTAAGGAACGTTTAGCCTTGATAAGATTGCCTTTGGTCGGGAAAACCTGTTCAGCCATACACTCACCTGCCTTTCATATAGTAACTGTTATACAAATCTCTTTGCATTTTCAGGATGATAATGTTCTTTTATGAGCTGTTCGTTTACACGGTCAAGCTCGCTTGCGGGAAGAAGCGAAAGCAAATCCCAAGCAAGATCCAGCGTTTCGTCCATAGAACGGTTCTCATCGAAGCCCTGATTGAGAAAATACTTTTCAAACATCGTGCCGAACTTCATAATCGCCTTATCCGATACGGAAAGTTCGTCTTCACCGATAACCGACGCAAGCGCTCTTGCATCCTGCACTCTTGCATAGCAAGCAAAAAGCTGGTTTGAAACATCGGCGTGATCTGCTCTTGTGTACTGTTCTCCTATGCCGTCCTTCATAAGACGTGACAGTGAAAGCAATACGGAAAGTCCGGGATAAATTCCTGTCTGGTCAAGGTTTCTGTCAAACACTATCTGACCCTCCGTGATATATGCCGTAAGGTCGGGGATAGGGTGTGTAATATCATCGTTAGGCATTGTAAGTATCGGTATCTGCGTAACAGAGCCTGTACTGCCCTCTACTACGCCTGCTCTTTCATACATAGAGGCAAGGTCAGAATAAAGATAACCGGGATAACCCTTTCTTCCGGGAATCTCTCCCTTTGATGAAGAAAACTCACGCAGAGCCTCACAGTATGAGGTAAGGTCAGTCATGATAACGAGTATGTGCATATTCTTCTCGAACGCAAGATATTCCGCCACAGTAAGCGCACATCTGGGTGTCAGGATACGCTCTATGATAGGATCGTTCGAGAGATTAAGGAACATACAAACACGCTGTATAACACCGGTTTCCTCAAATGAACGTCTGAAATACTCCGCAACGTCATTCTGAACGCCCATTGCTGCAAAAACAACCGCAAAGTCCTTTCCCTCGCTGTCTGCAATCTTAGCCTGCTTTACTATCTGCACCGCCAGCTTGTTATGCGACAGACCGGAGCCTGAGAATATAGGCAGTTTCTGACCTCTGATAAGCGTCATAAGTGCGTCTATTGAGGAAATACCCGTGTGTATATAGTTTCTGGGATAAGAACGTGCAACGGGGTTCAATGCACGGCCGTTTATATCACCGTATTTCTGCGGAAAGACTTCGCCAAGTCCGTCTATCGGCTTGCCTGCGCCGTTGAACGTTCTGCCGAGCATTTCGGTAGAAAGCGGAATCTCAAGCGGCTTTCCCGTAAAGCTGATTTTTGTATTTGTGAGCGAGATGCCGTTTGTACCCTCAAACACCTGCAAGACAACTTTATCGCCCTGCATTTCAACGACACGGCCTAAACGCTTTGTGCCATCCTCCAGCTTTATCTCTGCAATTTCATCATAAGAAACACCTTTGGCACCCTCAAGGCAGACAAGCGGTCCGTTTATTTCACTCAGTCCTGCATATTGAATCATAAAATAATCTCCTATCGGGTTTAATCATCGGCAAACTTGCTGTTTATCATATCAAAATATTCGTCAAACATTTCGAGCTTGTCGTTAGGTATATCGTACTTCATCTTTATCAGCTTATCGAAGAAACCGTATGAGATAATCTCCGATATGGGCTTACCGCCGTTGATAGCGTTCAGCGAGTTGTGATAAAGAAGTAAGATTGCTTTCATCATCAACTTCTGCTTTTCAAGCGGAACGAATGTATCGTCCTTATGGAAAGCGTTCTGCTGTAAGAAGCCTACTCTTATAACACGGGCGATTTCTATTATCAGCTTCTGGTCGTCAGGCAGAACATCCGCACCAATAAGCTTTACAATCTCCATAAGGTTGTTTTCCTCAACCAGTAAGGTCGATATTTCCTGTCTGTAGCGGCAGAATTCTTCGCCGACGTGTTCATTGTAATACTCGGCTAAATCGTCGCTGTACTCCGAATAGCTCATATTCCAGTTGATAGCCGGATAGTGTCTTGCATAGGCAAGATTCTTGTCGAGCGCCCAGAAGCAACGGACGAAACGCTTTGTATTCTGCGTTACAGGCTCAGAGAAGTCCGATCCCTGCGGAGATACGGCGCCGATAATCGTAACACTGCCTTCTCTGCCGTTCAACGTTTCGACATAACCTGCACGCTCGTAGAATTCGGAAAGTCTTGACGGAAGATATGCCGGGAAGCCTTCTTCAGCAGGCATTTCTTCAAGTCGTCCGGAAATTTCACGCAGTGCCTCCGCCCAGCGTGATGTTGAATCCGCCATTATAGCAATATGATAGCCCATATCACGATAATACTCGGCAAGCGTGATACCGGTATATATAGACGCTTCACGGGCGGCTACGGGCATATTTGAAGTGTTCGCAATAAGCACCGTTCTGTCCGTCAGCGGACGGTTCGATTTCGGGTCGATAAGCTCAGAGAATTCCTCAAGTACCTGAGTCATCTCGTTACCACGCTCACCGCAACCGATATACACGATAATATCCGCATCGCACCACTTTGCAAGCTGATGCTGAGTCATTGTCTTACCTGTACCGAAACCGCCGGGTATAGCGGCTGTACCGCCCTTTGCAAGCGGTAACACGGTATCTACTATACGCTGTCCGGTAATAAGCGGCTTTGAGATCGGCAGACGCTTATTTATAGGTCTTGGCGTTCTGATAGGCCACTTCTGTACAAGAGTAAGCTCCTGCACCGTTTCTTCGTCTATCCTGAGTTTTACTATCACATCGTTGACCTTATACTTGCCGTCAGACGCAACATATTCTACTGTGCCTTCAGTATAAGGAGGTACCATACATCTGTGCGTAATAAGCGGCGTTTCTGGGCACTGCGCATATATATCTCCGCCGTGCAGTTTATCGCCGACCTTTACAGTCACTGTGACATCAAATTCACGTTCTTCATCGAGTGCGGCTATTGCACTGCCCTCAGTAACATATACGCCGCTGAGAGCCGTCATAGCTTTAAGCGGACGCTGGATACCGTCATAAATATTGGATATTATGCCCGGTCCGAGCGTTGCACTCATAGGTGTTCCGGTAGGCTCTACGGGGTCGCCGGGCATAAGTCCTGCCGTACCCTCGTAAACCTGAATCGTTGTCATTTCATCGGTTACGCCGATTACCTCTCCTATGAGCTTGCTCTTACCGACCATTACCATCTCACGCATTGAGAATGATTTTGTATCCCTGACCTTTACAACGGGTCCGTTGATCGCATAAATACAGTTCATTGCAACTCCTCCCGTTATAGTGACAGTTCGCCGTGACCTGCCACAAAAGCCTTTCGCTCCTGTTCTAAAGCAAGGTCAAGCGTATAGTCGATATATATATTTTCCGACGGATAGTAAACAGACAATCCGCCAAGCTCAATATTACGGTCAACAGCAACACCGATGCCGTACTTCTGCGCTATATCATCGGCAAGCCGTTTATCGTTTCTGCCGACATTTATTACGCAGTCTTTGCTGAAAGCCTGCTCTTTGTCTGCTTTTTCGGCAAGAGTGGTCATAAATCCGCTATATTTATCGCTCTTTGCAAATTCTTCAAGTTTATTCTTAATATCTTCAAACAAGCTGTCTACAAGCCCGCACCTGTGAGCAAGCACCGACTTATGTGCGGCAAAGTCGCTCTTTGATAATTCCTTTGCGTAAAGAGTATGGGTCTTCTGTCTGTCGAGTGCGACCTCGTTTTCTTCACTGCGTCTGTACTGCTCTCTCGCCTGCTCTGTCAGCTCGTCAGCCTGCTGCTGTGCCTTGCTGATTATTTCTTCCGCTTTTTTCTGAGCGTCGGAAAGAATTGAATTGCCCAGCTTTTCTATTCTGTCCTGAACTTCCGGCATACAGCTGCTCCCTTCTGATTAATTATAGTTTCAGTCCTATTGCATCACGCACATAGCCGTCAATGGATTTGCTTATATCCGATGTTCCGTGTCGGTCGGGTATCTCCACTATCAGAGGCTTTGTGCTGTTCAGTTTCATATCATACACTGTCTGTTTGCACATATTGATGAGCTTTTCCGTCATAAGCACAACGCCGATGTCTTTATCGGCCTTTGCTTTCTCCAGTGCGTCCGTAACTTCTTCAGGTCGGCTTACTACTATGCCTTCAATCCCTGCAAGACGCATACCCATCTGTGTATCTGTGTTGTCACTGATAAGAAAAAATTTCATTTTTCTGTACCTTTCGGCTATTATGAATAAAGGATAAGTATCGAAATCAGAAGTCCGTAGATAGCGACACCTTCGCCGAGTGCAACGAAGATAAGAGCCTTCGTGAAGTTCTTGTCGTTTTCTGCGGTAGCTCCAATAGCTGCGGGAGCGGCACCGCCTACGGCAATACCTGTACCGATTGTTGCAAGACCCGTTGCAAGCGCCGCACCGAGATACTTAAGTCCGTCGCCTACGCTGAGTGCTGTCTGTGCGGCTTCTGCGGCACCTTCAGCCGAAGCAAATGCAAAAAGCGGTACAAATACGCTCATCATGACCATAACGCCGATAAACGAGCCTGCATTTATAAGTATAGCTTTTCTTGTCTTTAAAGGCTTACCCTCTTTTCTTCTCTTAAGCATTACAAAGAACGGCAGCATAATCAGTGCCAGTGCAAATAAAGGCAGTAAAAACAGTAACATTTTTCAGTTCCTCCCGAAATTAATTCAAATTAGCCTTAAGCGGCTCAAAGCTCTTTCCGTCGCTTACATAGAAACGACCGAATATCTCATAAAATTCAAGTCTTAATACCTGAATGCCTACAAGGAATCCCTCCATACCGATTACGAAAGCGTTTCCGAGTATCTGTACAATCACGGTACCGACACCTCCGTCGCCTGCCAGCACTCCTACGACCAACATCATACCTGCGTGGCTAAGGATAAATCCGCCTACACGGAGGAATGACATTGTGTTTGTAAGATATGAAAGACAGGTTTCAAACAGTTCGATGACACCTTCAATAATGAAGTTGCCGACAGACTTTTTCTCCTTCGGCTTATCCTTATCGTTCTGAACAGGTCTTCCGGGTGATGTAAGCTCTGCGGGCATCTTCATACGTTCAAAATAAAGGCCTGCGAATATATCATCCACCATCGCCCTATGCTGTTTTGATACAAAATAAACGCCGTAGACGTTATCGTCGTTTTCGGTGATAGGAATGAACACAAATTCCTTGTCGGTAAAGTATCCCAGCTTGTCGTAGCTTTCACGGGGCATCTTTCCGTAAACCGCACGGACAAATTTCAGATCGTTCAGCTTTTCGAGGTCTTCTCTTGTTTTTCTGAGCAATTCTTCGCTCAGCGTATCGGAAGCCATAATTGCCGCATCGGCAACCGTCTTATGCTTTAAATTGACGACGTTGCGTTTTATCGAGTTTGCGACAAGGTGTGCAAGAGGCTCTTTGAACATCATAACACCGAGCGGCAGTATCACCAGAAGAAGTATATACGGCAATGTGAACATCTCGATGCCGAATCCGAGCTGAAGTCCTGCCGCCGCTACGACTGCGATATAGAATATCATACCGGTTATGCCGTTTGCCCCGAACAGTGCGGAGGAATAATCCTTGCGCCTGAATGACAGCACGATATTCATTGTCATTGAAACCACTATCAATATGACACCTATCGCAAGCGCCGCTATAAGCAGATAGGTTGAAATCTGGAATATGCTGTTCGGTTTTCCGAGTACAGAGTAAAGCGGTTCGATATGGAAGAAAGGCTTTATTATATCTTCATTTCCGAACACCGATCCGTAAAGGCATCCGAATATCGCCGAGCTTATGCCGATACGCTCCATTATCGGACCGAGCTTTGCTTTCTTCCACTTTGTGAGTATAAATCCGAAAAGCGAGATTACAAGCCCTTGTCCGAGATCGCCGAACATTATGCCGAATATCAGCATATACGTTATAGCGACATACGGCGTCGGGTCGATGCCCGTGTATGACGGTAAGCCATACATATTGACGAACATCTCAAACGGTCTGAACAGCCGGTTGTTTCTGAGTTTTGTCGGAGGCTTCATCCTGTCATCGACGAAATACTTCTTTTCCTCGATAACAATATCGGATACGCCCGACAGATGCTCCCTGAACTTTTCTACTTCTCTTGTCGGGACAAAACCCGCCATATAGAATTTATTGTTGATTACCGAAACCTGACTTCTAAGTTCATAGCTGTTGTTAAGGAAAATCAGCTTACTGCGTACCTTTTCAAACTGCGTTTCTTCATTTTTCTTTATGACCGCAAGCTCTTCCTTTACATCCTTCAGCTTTGTTTCCAGCTCCTTAAGCTGTCTGTTAAGCTCTGCGGCGGCTGTTTCTCCGTCGCCGTGAAGGAAGTCCGGTAAACGTATCCGCTCAAAATAAAGGCTTCTGAAAATATCGTCTATCTGTACGCTTTCTTCCACCGGGGCGAAATAAAGACCCCAGACATAACCGTCCTTTTCTTCAAGCGGCTCAAACACAAAGCCTTTTTCACTGTAGAAATCGAGCTTCGTATAGCTTTCCGACGGCAATTTGCCAAAACGTATTTTGACGTGCTTACAGCTGAACAAATCCTTGAAATCAACGTTTAGATTCGACAGGTTTCCGACCTGCCTTAATACATGGCTGTATTCGTCTATTGATTTCTCAAGCTCGTTCTTTTGCTCTATGACAGGCATCACACGCTGTTCAAGCTCCGTGAAATACATATCGAAGTCATGGATTGCCTCCATCTGTATATCGTCATACGAAACGGTTTTGTTTTTTATCCCAAGCCCGACGGACAATACATCTGCTCGTTTCATAAGACCGCCGTAAATGTCCTTGTCTTTCAGCGTCTTGAAATGTGCGGAACCGTAGGTCATGGTATAAAATGACGGCTCAATGTGAAAACATTTCGTTTCGCAACATCGTACAAGAGTTTTATTGACTTTTTTGAGAGGTCCGCTGACCGATATAAGTGACATCTTCTCAACTGCCATTATATCATTCCTTTCGCTGTATATTTGCTCTATAATATCAGCATTTTTTCTATCTGTGACGGCTCGAGCGAGTATCTTACGCCCTCTATCACAGTTGTTAAATTTCTGTTTTCAATCTGCAAAAGCTCAGTCAGTGAATATATAACCGTGCTGTCGCACTGTGACAATGCGAGCTTTGCGTCATAATAACGTTTGTTTGACGTATATACCGCCGTTTCGATGTCCGTTGTCTGCTCCTCGTTAATATCCTTGAAATAAGGGAGCTTCAGCAGAAGCGGCAATATCGGCTCGTTATCGGCTTTCGTCAGTATCTGTTCCATTGTCTTTTTATCGAATCTGTCGCAAAAAGGCAGAGTATGCGCAACCACATCTTCGGTTGACATTTTGAAAAGTCCTTTCAGCCGATAGCATATCTTGATATTGTACATATCGCAACGTCTGCGGATACATTTTTCTACTTCCGTGCGTTCACTGCCGGACATATCCTTTTTTATACGGGAAAAAAGCGTCGTATAAAGATATTTTGTAAGCTCATAATCAACAGAAACAATGGGCGGAAAAGCCTTGGTTCCGTCGGAAAGAGGAGCAAGAACGTCATAATACGGCGTACCCTTCAGAACATCCAGTATTTCATCAAAAGTTCTTGCTTTTGAAAGTGCCCGAATATCATAAGAACAGATATTCGTCAGATAACCCGGAAAGCCCGGAATGAACAGATCGTAAACGCCTGCGCCGATATACATTGCGGCATTGATAATCTGTTTTATTTCCTCCTGTATAAGCAGAAAATCATAGAACTTGTTTTTACTGCCCGGACAGAATTTTCTCAGCTCGTCATATATTCTGAAAAGACGTTTTTCCATCAGCCTTTCAGTCTGACTTCGCCTTACCGTATTGTCAACCGCTGAAAAATCCTCACAGAAATCGCCGTATGTTTTCAGCTGAGCCACGATCTCACCGACATTTGCCTTTGAGATCAAGGTCTTATATTCATCAAGACCCAGAAGCCCGCCGTACTTGGCTCTTGCTTTGGCAATGACCGCCGCCGAACCTGCCGACATGAAATCACCTCCGAATACTTATGCTATTCTGTCATTCAACCGAAATGATATTTTTATATATCTCGTCTGTCCATTTATCCCTGTTCTTCGAGAATTCATCGTCAAGACGCTTAATGACAGCGCTGCACTCGGCTGAAGTTGCAGAGCAATGTTCTTCTCCGCTCTTTTTAAGCTTATCGTGATAGCTGTTTATCTTGTCACTGCGTTCTTCTTCGCAGACGATACGTTCTTTTTCACGGAGAGCCGCCGCATCGGAAAGAATGGCTTCGGCTTTTTTGTTTGCCTGAGCAACTATTTCTTCGGCGTGCTTCTCATAAGCGATAATCTCGCTGATTACATCCATCGGAACACCACCTTTCAGTAGGCATAAATCTAAAATCATAATTAAGTTTACTACAATTATTCACAAAAAACAAGCCGAATTATTACCAAAAAGACTTTGAAAAATTTGTATGATAATATCCTTGACAAGACTTTTTCCTGTCGAACGCAAATATCGACATATTAAAAAACCGCAGGATGTCCTGCGGTTCAATGTTAGTTTTTAAGGCTCTGTAAGGGTGCGGGAATACGTCCGCCTCTTGAAATGAATTTTGACGAGGAGAACTTGCTGAGCTTCATTACCGGACCGCTTCCGAACAGACCGCCGAACTCAAGCGTGTCGCCTTCCTTCATTCCTATTGCGGGAATTACACGGACTGCCGTTGTCTTTGAGTTTACCATACCTATAGCGGCTTCGTCTGCGATGATTGCCGAGATCGTATCGGCGGATGTATCGCCGGGAACGGCTATCATATCAAGACCGACAGAGCAAACGGCTGTCATGGCTTCGAGTTTTTCTATTGATAATGCGCCACGGTTTACAGCGTCTATCATACCTGCATCCTCTGATACGGGGATAAATGCGCCTGAAAGACCGCCTACGCTTGAGGACGCCATTACACCGCCCTTCTTTACCGCATCGTTCAGCATTGCAAGTGCGGCTGTTGTACCGTGTGCGCCGCAGCTCTCAAGGCCGATTTCCTCAAGGATATGTGCAACACTGTCGCCTACTGCGGGGGTAGGAGCAAGTGAAAGGTCAACGATACCGAAGGGTACGCCGAGCATCTTGCTTGCCTCAGCACCTACAAGCTGACCCATACGGGTAATCTTGAATGCGGTTTTCTTTATCTGCTCTGCGACTTCGCTTATGCTTGCGTCAGGCATCTTGGAAAGTGCCGAACGAACAACGCCGGGGCCGCTTACACCGACATTAAGAACGCAATCCGCCTCGCCGACACCGTGGAAGGCACCAGCCATAAAAGGATTATCCTCAACGGCATTACAGAAAACCACTATCTTTGCGGCGCCGAAACAATGGTTATCCTTAGTTGCTTCAGAAGCCTGCTTTATAATCTTACCCATAAGAGCAACGGCATCCATATTGATACCCGCTCTTGTAGAGCCGACATTGACTGAAGAGCATACGTTTGATGTTTCGGCAAGCGCTTCGGGTATAGAGTTTATAAGCTCAAGGTCGCCTGCCGCAAAACCCTTCTGAACAAGTGCGGAATAACCGCCGATGTAGTTTACACCCGTACCCTCTGCTACTCTCTGGAGAGTTTTTGCGAACTTTACGGGGCTTCCCTTAGCGGCTGCCGCAAGCATCGAGATGGGTGTTACCGAAAGGCGCTTGTTGATTATCGGAATGCCGTAGCGCTTTTCTATTATCTCACCTGTTTCAACGTGATGCTCCGCAACACGCATCATCTTCTCGTATACCTTTTCACAGGATTTGTCTATATCGCTGTCGATACAGTCAAGAAGCGAGATACCCATTGTGATAGTACGGATGTCAAGATTTTCTTCCTGTATCATCTTGATGGTTTCAAGAATATCTTTTGAATTGAACATTTAGTTTCTCCCGTATGTAATTATATATTGTGCATCGAATTGAAAATATCTTCATGCATAACGTGTATCTGAAGACCCATATTGTTTCCGGCTTCTTTCAGCTTGTCTGCAAGTACGTTGTAATCAACTGAACACTTTGTTATGTCAATAAGCATTGTCATAGCAAAAAGATCCTGCATTATCGTCTGTGTAACGTCCATAACGTTTGCATTGCACTCTGCACAGATATTACTTACCTTAGCGAGAATACCTACTGTATCTTTACCAATAACCGCAACTACTGCTCTCATAAAATAAACCTCTCTTTTCAGGATAAAAAATATATCTCTTGCTATTATACACCACTCGGCTCTAAATGTCAAAGCATTTTTTAAAAAGGCGGAAAAACACATTGCGCCGTTATTCGTCAATATTTTCAAAAACTACTTGTAATCGGACATAAAAAATGATACAATATAAATATCTATATGGATAATTTATCTGATTTTCCGGAGTGTGTGACCATTGAACGATAGACTTGGCTTTTTAAGAGATAAATCGAATAAGCTGTCGCTGTCCCCCGGTGTCTATCTGATGAAAGACAAGACGGGCAGGATAATCTACGTCGGTAAGGCAAAAGCCCTGAAGAACCGTGTAACAACGTATTTTCATGCGCTTGAGAGCCATAACGCAAAGACAAGGAAGCTGGTCGAAAATATCTATGATTTCGACTTTATCGTCACACCGAGCGAGCTTGACGCACTTGTTCTTGAATGCAGTCTGATAAAGCAGTACAATCCCAAATATAATATACTGCTAAAGGACGATAAGGGCTATAATTATATTAAAATCACAAAAGAGCCATATCCGAGAATTTCTTATGCGCTTAACTGCAACGATAAGAATGCGGAGTATCTCGGCCCGTTCACGAGCGGATTTACCGCAAAGCAGGCGGTCGATGAGGTCAACAGAATCTTTATGTTCCCGTCCTGTCACAAGGTCTTTCCGAGAGATTTCAGAAAAGAGCGTCCGTGCCTTAATTATCATATAAAAAGATGTATGGGCGTTTGTACCGGCAAGATAAAGCAGGACGAATACAACAGCCTTATACACTCTGCAATAGAGTATATGCAAAACGGCAGTAAGGCGAGCGTAGAACGTCTTACCGAGCAGATGTACGAAGCATCGGAGAATCTTGAGTTTGAAAAAGCCGCAAAGCTCCGTGACCGTATAAACGCAATTGAGAAAATGAAGGACGGTCAGGATATATTCTCCGACAAAACATACGATTTTGACGTTGTCGCACTGGCTCAGAACGTTGAGCTTGCAAGTATTGCTGTTATGTGCTACCGTGGCGGAAGAATAACCGACAAGATGAATTTCTTCATCGGTGACGAATATGACCCCGGTCAGATGCGGTCAGATTTTCTGGTCGAATACTACAGCGCAAGGACAGATGCGATTCCGAAACAGATTTATATAGACAAGGAAATGGAGGACAGTGCAATCCTCGAAGAATACTTCTCTGCTCTTTGCGGACATAAAGTTACTGTCACGGTGGCTCAGCGGGGCGAAGGATTGTCAAGGGTGCTTTTAGCAAAGCAGAACGCCTCTGAGTACCTTTCGATGAAGGTCGGCAGAACGGTAAAGGAAATAAACGCACTGGAGGATCTTGCAAAGCTGCTGGGCTTACCTAAGATACCGACAGTTATCGAAAGCTACGATATATCAAATCTCGGAGAGGACAGCAGGGTCGGCGGTATGATAGTGTACCGCAACGGCAGACCGTATAAGGCAGGCTACAGGAAATTTACAATAAAGAACGTTATCGGTCAGAACGACTATGCGTGTATGCAGGAGGTATTGCAAAGACGCATACAGCGTTATCTTGACGGTGACGAGAGTTTTGCGCCGCTGCCAGACCTTATTCTTCTCGACGGCGGAAAGGGTCATGTACACGCTGTACAGCAGGTGCTTGACAGTATGAATGTTTCAATACCGCTATACGGACTTGTAAAGGACGATAAGCACCGTACAAGAGCGATTGCGGCGCAGGGGGAAGAAATACAGATAAACGCCAACAGAAAGCTGTTTTCGCTGATGACAAACATTCAGGACGAGGTTCACCGCTTCTCGCTTTCATTCCAGCAGCAGACGCATAAGAAAAAGACTTATGAACTGGAGCTGACAAAAATCAAAGGCATAGGAGAGGCAAAGGCACTCGCTCTGATAAAGCATTTCAAGACAAAGCAGGCACTCAAGGGCGCATCTCCCGATGAGATTGCATCCGTAGCTAAAGTTAAAGAAGAAAAAGCAATAGAAATATACGATTTTATTAAAGAGAATTTTTGATTGACAAAGGAAAGGAAATAAGATGAGAGTAATCACAGGAACGGCAAGAGGCAGAAAGCTGATTGCGCCCGAAGGACTTGATGTGCGTCCCACAAAGGACAGCGTAAAAGAGGCAATATTCAGCGCTATACAGTTTGAAACAGAAGGAAGCGTTGTGCTTGATTTATTTTCAGGCTCCGGTCAGCTTGGAATAGAGGCTGTAAGCAGAGGCGCTAAAAAAGCGTATCTTGTGGACAGCAGTCAGAATTCGATAAAATTCATAAAGCAGAATGTAGCCCACGTCGGCTTTGAAAGTCAGTGCGAGATTGTCAATATGCCCAACTCCGCATTCTTAAGAACCACCGGAGAGAAATTCGACATTGCCCTGCTCGACCCGCCGTATGAGAAAAGCCTTATACAGCGTTCTCTGCCGGCTCTTACCGAGAAAATGAAGGATACGGGCGTAATAATATGCGAGCATGAACCGGGCTGCAGATTACCCGAAGAAATAAACGGATTTGTCATTACAAAATCAAAAAAATACGGCAAAACCGCACTTACATTCTACAGAAAACCACAGACGGAAGACGAGGAATAAAATATGAAAACAGCTATATATCCCGGTAGCTTTGACCCTGTAACATACGGTCATCTTGAGATTATTTCAAGAGCGTCAAAGCTGTTTGATAAAGTAATCGTGCTTGTTTCGGTAAATCCGCTCAAGCCATGCAGTTTTACAATAGATGAAAGAAAACAGTTCCTGCGTGAAAGCGTTGTGGCGGAAGGCATAGGAAATGTTGAAGTCGACAGCAACGAAGGACTTCTCATCGACTATTTCAACGAGCATAACGCAGACGTTATCGTAAAGGGGCTTCGTGCTATTTCTGACTTCGAATACGAATTCCAGATGGCACAAGCCAACAGAAAGCTGTGCTACAAAGCCGAAACGATATTCCTGACTTCAAAGAGCGAGTATACCTATCTGTCGTCCAGTATGGTAAAGCAGATAGCGATGTTCGGCGGAGATATAAGCGATTTCGTTCCGGAGTGCATACTCGACAGAATAAACGAAAGACTGAAAAGATACTGACGAATTATATTTCGTAAAAATAAATCAGATGTTTGAAAGGATGGTATTAAAATGAGCATTGAAGAAATTCTTGAGGCAATGGACATTGAGCTTGACAAATCAAAGAACGTTCCCCTGACAAGAGGTAAATCCCTTATTGACGTTGAGCAGTTCAGAGATCTTATCGGACAGGTAAGGCTGAACCTTCCCGGCGAAATAAAACAGGCACAGGCACTTGTAAACGACCGCAGAGTGATTATTAACGATGCTAAGGCAGAAGCCGAAAGCATAATCAGAAAAGCCGAAGAAAAAGCGAAAGCTATGGTATCCGAGGAGGTTATTACAAAGCAGGCGCAGAACAGGGCTCACGAAATACTCACCTCAGCGCAGACAAAATCCAAAGAGATTAAAAGTGCGACCAACAAATATGTTGAAAGTATGCTCAGCAGGGTTGACGAGCTTCTCACCTCGAACCTTACCGATGTAAGAAAGACAAGAGCGTCGCTTAAAGACAGCAAAAACTGACAGAGGCGCATATTGAGCTACAAAACAATAAGAAACCGCACTGAAGCGTCTTTTACCGAGAAAAAATCAGAATTTATCGGATACATTTCGCCTGCCGAAACAGAGGAAGAAGCGATAGGCTTCATAAACGAAATAAGAGCGATGCACAGAAAAGCCACACACAACTGCTATGCCTATATTCTTCGCAACAACAACACAGGCAGACACAGCGATGACGGCGAGCCCGGCGGTACTGCGGGTATGCCCATTTATGACGTTCTTTCCAAAAACGGTATAACAGATGTCGTATGCGTTGTGACCCGTTATTTCGGAGGAATTCTGCTCGGTACGGGAGGGCTGGTCCACGCTTACTCAAAAGGTGCGTCGATGGCTCTTGCAAATGCCGAAATTGTAAATATGGAGGTAGCGGACAGCCTTAAAATAAGCTGCGACTATACTATGTACGGTATAGTCAATTCTGTGTTGCCTGAATTTGAGTCGATTATCCGTGACACAGAATTTACAGACAGCGTATGTATCTATCTCGACGTAAAAACCGAGCTTACCGAAAGTCTTACGGCAAAGCTGACCGACAGGTGCAACGGCAAGGTCAAAATCGAGAAGCTGAAAAGCGGATATGTCGAATTTTAAACAAAAATAAAAAAATAAAGGACTTTTTTCATATTTTAAAGTATATTATTTCGGAAGATGAACAGCCGGACGGTTGCTCATCTTCGATTTGTCGTTGACGGAAAGGTCGTGTGATATTTGGATTCAAATAACGGTAAATCACCACGCACGGTAACCGAAGAAATTGAAAATCTGACGCTTTCGCCCTACGCCTGCAAAAGCACAGCTACGAATGGCAGAAAGGTATATGAGCCTCCGTGTGATATACGCACGGAATTTCAAAGGGATCGTGACAGAATAATCCACTGCAATTCTTTCAGACGGCTCAAGCACAAGACGCAGGTTTTTCTGATACCGAAATCAGACCACTACCGAACACGTCTTACGCATACCCTTGAGGTATCGCAGATTGCCAGAACAATAGCAAGAGCGTTAAGGCTCAACGAGGATCTTACGGAAGCTATAGCGCTCGGTCACGATCTTGGACATACTCCCTTCGGGCATGACGGAGAGAGAACGCTGGATCAGCTTGTTCCCGACCATTTCAGGCATTATGAGCAGAGCAAGCGAGTAGTCGAGGTGATTGAAAAGAACGGTCAGGGGCTTAATCTTACAAGCGAAGTTATTGACGGTATCCTGTGCCACACCAACGCTACCGCTAAAACGCTTGAAGGTCAGGTCGTAAAATTCAGCGACAAGATAGCGTACATAAATCACGACATTGAGGATGCGATAAGAGGCGGTGTTCTAAGACAGGAGGATTTGCCGAAAGGACCTATAGAGGTGCTTGGCAAAAGCAAAAGTGAGAGAATAACCACTCTGATAAAATCAATAATCGCAAACAGCACAGATCTTATACAATACGATGAAGCTACAAGACAGGCACACGACGAGCTGCGGAAATTCACAAGGTTTATTTCGCACCGAGTACGAACGCCGAAAAAGGCAAGGCCTGCCACATAGTTGAATATCTGTATAAGTATTTCATCGGTTCTCCCGAGAAAATGCCGGAGCTTTATGTCGGCTTCGCAAAAGAATACGGGCTTGAACGTGCGGTATGCGACTTTATAAGCGGAATGACGGACGACTTTGCGGTTGACTACTTCAAGGAACTTTGCATTCCGAAAAGCTGGTCTTATTAACAGTTTTCAAAGAAAGGAAGAACGATGCGTTTATCGGAAGACTTTCTTTTAAATATCAAAGAAAGCAACGATATATATGATGTGATTTCATCGTATGTACCACTGAAAAAGTCAGGTACGGATTATGTCTGCAACTGCCCCTTCCACTCGGAAAAAACACCGTCCTGTCATATATACATGGCCACGCAGAGCTTTTACTGCTTCGGCTGCGGAGCGGCAGGCGATGTTATAAATTTCATACGGCTCTATGAGCATCTCGACTATATGGAAAGTGTGAAATTTTTAGCTCAGCGTGCAGGTATAGCTATGCCTGACGAAGAAGGCGACAACGGCATAAAAAGGCGTACACGGGCTTATGAAATGAACCGTGAGGCAGGAAGGTTCTTTCATAAATATCTGTACTCCCCTGCCGGCAAGGAAGGCCTTGATTACTTATACGGCAGAGGTCTAACAGACCACACGATAAGAACATACGGTCTTGGCTATGCTCCCGATACATGGGATTCACTGAAAAAACATATGAATTCGCTCGGATACAGCGATTCCGAGATGGAAGAAGCGTCACTGCTTTCAAAATCATCAAAAAGCGGTAATTACTTTGACTTTTTCAAGTACAGGGTAATGTTCCCGTTTATTGATGTCAGAGGCAATATAGTCGGTTTTTCCGGCCGTGTCATCGGCGGCGAAGATAACAGAAAGTACCTTAATACAAAGGCGACTGCGGTATATAATAAAAGTACATTCCTGTACAGCCTTAACCACGCAAAAAATGCTGGCGAGAGCGTTCTGATAATGTGCGAGGGAAACCTTGACGTCATTTCAATGTATCAGGCGGGCTTTAAAAACGCCGTAGCGACCTGCGGTACAGCTATAACGGATTCTCACGCAAGGAACATTGCGAATCTCGGCTTCAAAAAGGTCATTCTTGCATATGACAGCGATGCCGCAGGACAGAAAGCTACCGCAAGAGCGATGAATATTCTTGACAAGGTAGGAATTTCCGCAAACGTGCTGACTATGCAGGGTGCAAAAGACCCCGATGAATATATCAAAAAGTTCGGCAAAGAGGCGTTCCAGCTTCTGATTGACGGCAGCCAGTCGGGAATGGATTACGAGCTTAAAAAAATACGCTCAGAGACAGACCTCTCCGCACCTGGCGGAAAATCGGAATATCTAAAAAAAGCGGTCAGCTTTATAGCAAATATAAACAGCCCCATCGACCGTGCCGTGTACATTTCGACTATAGCGCAGGAATGCGATGTCAACCGTGCAAATGTAGACATAGCCGTAAATCAGATTATCTCAAAGAGAAACAAGACACGGGAAAAGGATAATCGCCGTGCGATACTTAACGGCTCGGTAAACAGAGATAAGATTAATCCGGAAGCGTCACGCTATCCTGCTGAAACTCAGGCGGAACGGGGTATCATAGCATATCTGTTCCACTCGCCCGACGCTCTGAAAAAAATAACCGATAGAATAAGCTCCGATGATTTTGTTACGGAGTTCAACAAACGGCTGTTTATCGATCTCACGGCAATGATCTCCTGCGGACTTTCAAATGACGTTTCAATGCTTGCCGATAGATATTCTGCGGAGGAAGTTGCGTCAATATACAAGCTGATACACGAAAACAATAATTTGCCATTCAGCGTTGAACGGCTGAACGATTATCTGAATGTGCTGATAAAATACAGAGATAAGAAGCAATCAAAAAGTGTTGCGGATATGTCGGAGGATGAACTAAGGCAATTCGCTGACAAAATTAAAAACAATAAATCATGACCGGAAGGTTTTGAAAGGAACGATAAATATGGCAGACAGCAAAATAAACGAACTCATTAATCACGGTAAGCAGAGCGGTAAGCTCACAACAAAGGAGATAACCGATGTGCTTGAGGAGCTTGACTTTGATGCCGATGAAATCAACAAGCTCTATGACGATTTTGAAAGCAGCAATATCGAAATCGTTGATGACTTCTCTGCGGATGAAGACCTTGACAGTGCGCTTGACTTTACCGACAGCGACGATTTCGAGTCTTCTCTTTCATCTGAAGGCATCGCTATAGACGACCCTGTTAAAATCTATCTCAAGGAGATAGGCAGAGTGCCTCTGCTGACAGCGGAAGAAGAAATTGAACTTGCCACCCGTATGGCGCAGGGCGACAAGTATGCAAGAAAGCGTCTGAGCGAAGCAAACCTGCGACTTGTTGTAAGCATCGCAAAAAGATATGTCGGCAGAGGTATGCAGTTCCTCGATCTTATCCAGGAAGGAAATCTCGGACTTATCAAGGCAGTTGAAAAGTTTGATTATACAAAGGGATACAAGTTCTCAACCTACGCTACATGGTGGATAAGACAGGCAATCACACGTTCTATTGCAGACCAGGCAAGAACTATCAGAATCCCCGTTCATATGGTTGAAACCATAACAAAGGTAAAGAAGGTTTCCAGCCAGCTCCTGCACGAAAACGGTCATGAGCCTACACCTCAGGAAATTGCGGACAGACTCGGAATCACAGTTGACAGAGTAAGAGAAATACTCAGAATATCTCAGGACCCCGTTTCGCTTGAAACCCCTATCGGTGAAGAAGAAGACAGCCACTTAGGCGACTTCATTCCCGATGAGGATGCGCCCGCACCCGCAGAAGCGGCATCAAGAACGCTTCTCAAGGAACAGCTTAGCGAAATTCTCGGTACGCTTACTCCCCGTGAAGAAAAGGTTCTTCGTCTGAGATTCGGTCTTGAAGACGGCAGACCGAGAACTCTTGAAGAAGTAGGTAAAGAATTTGACGTTACAAGAGAACGTATCAGACAGATAGAAGCAAAGGCTTTAAGAAAGCTGAGACACCCTTCAAGAAGCAAGAAGCTGAAGGATTTTCTGGACTGATAAGGAGTAAGAAATGCACATTACTCTGGAAACCGACTATGCTATCAGGATAGTTGATTTTATGGTAAAGAATGACGGCAGATTCGATGCAAAAGCGATTTCCGAAAAGACCTATGTGCCGCAGACATTTGCTATGAAGATTCTTCGGAAGCTGGGAAATGCCGGTATAGTAAACTCGTACAAAGGCACTAAGGGCGGATATGAGCTTGGCAGGTCGCCGTCTGAATTATCGCTGTATGACGTGGTCGAGGCAGTAGAGGGTACATATATGTTCAGCCGTTGCCTTGACGGGCATTATAACTGCAATCGTGCCGAAAACGGTCTTCCCTGCAATTATCGCATAGCGTTTGCCAGAATTTCCGATATAGTATGTGACGAGCTTAAAAAACTAACTTTTGATGATTTTACCGGAAAGGCTTGACAAGGCAAAATCGATATGCTATAATATATAGCGTTAAGTTTTGGAGTAACTGCCGAGAAGGAGAACAGTATGACGTATAAAGAGAGCTTTATTAAATTCATGGTTGACAGCGGAGTTCTTACATTCGGCGAGTTCACACTCAAGAGTGGCAGAAAAGCTCCTTACTTCATAAACACAGGCAACTACAAGACAGGCGCACAGCTTGCGAAGCTCGGTGAGTTCTATGCAGAGTGCATCCACGACAACGGCATTGAAGCCGATGTACTGTTCGGACCTGCCTACAAGGGCATTCCCCTTTCGGTAAGTGCTTGTGTGGCACTGTTCAACAAGTTCGGCGTTGATGCAAGCTACTGCTTTGACAGAAAAGAGGTCAAAGATCACGGCGAAGGCGGTATGTTTGTAGGAAAGCAACTTGCCGACGGCGATAAGGTAGTTATCATAGAAGATGTAATGACATCGGGCAAGGCTCTCAGAGAAGTTCTTCCAAAGCTCAAGGGTGCGGCTGATGTAAATATAACGGCAATGGTAATAACAGTTGACCGTATGGAAAAAGCACTTGACAGTGATTTAAGCGCAGTACAGTCTGCCGACAAGGATTTCGGCGTAAAGGTTTACTCGATTGTTAATATCAATGACATAATCAGTGCCATTGAAAGCGGCGTTATCGAGGGCAAGCAGTACCTTGACGCTATGAAGCAGTACCGCAGCACTTACGGCGTAGAATATTAATTGAATACTCTTCCCTCTTGAAAAAGAGGGATAACATCGAGGTGTGGCTCAGTTTGGTAGAGCGCTGCGTTCGGGACGCAGAGGTCGCAAGTTCAAATCTTGTCACCTCGACCATATTTCTTTCAAACCGCATTTTTATGCGGTTTGTTTGTTTATTACCGGTGTCTTCTCTGCCGTGCCGTTATCGTCCGTCTGCTTGTTTTCGGCGGGCTTCTCTTCGGGCTTGGGCTCGTCCTTCTGCTCCGCTGCGGGAGCGAGCTTCTTCTCCTCTTCGGGAGTTTTCTTTTCGGGTTCCATTGCTTTACCTCGCTTTCTTTGATTTTGGGTATAAAAATACCGCTCCAAAAGGGGCGGTAAAATTATTAAGTTTGGTTCACTTTTTTGATCTTTTATCCTCAAATTTAAACCCATTTCCACATTCTTTCAATTCGTGAGGTTTTATTATGCTGTGTACGATTTCTTCCGGGAAACCTTTAGGATAAGCTCCGCAAACCAATCTATACTTATCATCTTTTCGCACATTTTTACAATATACGCAATCGAAAACATATACCGGTACCATATCAACCACCTCCTGTAATTATTCTGTAAACGGTATCGACTGCTGTGGGCGGTTTAGCCTATAAACTTTTTCATATATTCTTTGTAATATTCAGCATATTCCTTGACAACACGCCGCTCTATCTCTTTTGGAGTGTTTTCTTTGAAATAAATTATATAGTCGTCGGTTTCGTGTATCGTCCCCGCCCCCACAGCTCTATTAAAGCCTTTAGGGAAAATCGCAAAATATCCTTTTGCATAAGAAAAGCGGTCATTAACTTCATACATCTAACTCAACTCCTTTATTAGCGATAATACGCTTTTTAGAAAAGTTCTATCCTTCCCTGTAAACTGAGGAAACTTGTCAAGCTCTGACAGCTTGGCTCTCCTTGCCCACCCGTCTTTGTCGATGTACTCAATCACGGGTGGGTCTGTTTTTTCTTCGGATACCTTACCGGTGTGGAATGTATCTTCTTTCACTCTGATTATAATCCGCATTGCTTACTCCTTTCAAAACAGGATATAACAAAACCGCTCACTGCTGTGGGCGGTCTTATGAGTTCATTTTTTCTTCCCAGTCTTTTCGACTTTCTTCGTCCCAGTCTTCATCAACAGTTTCTTGGGCTTTTTCCATATCATCTAAAACTTTTTCGATTAACTCGTCAGAAATTATTACTTTAGTCTTGCCTTTCATATTATCACCTCTAACACTATTTTATTATTGCGGATTTTTAAAATTCGATATTTCAAATTCTTGTCGAATAAAAACTCTCTCTGATTCTGGTATTTGCTCAATAATTCAATATACGCACCCTTGCTTCCTTTTTTAGCTATTATCACGATGTTGTAATCACCTTTAAGCGTTCTCGATGAAACAACCGATGTGCTGATAAATTGCTTGGGCTCATATATATCGCCAACCTTCATTTCTTCCACAGGATTGTGTTTGACAGATCGGTAACAGATAATGTCGTGCTTTAACTCAAACTTTGCTATCGCACCCGATATAACATCGGAATAATATTTCAAAGTGTCATCTTCGGGAATATCCCCACGAAGCATTGAATTAAGCCTTGCATAGAACTTATCGTCTTTGGGATCTCCGCTGTTCTTCGTGTACTTCTTGATTGCTCTGATTTCTTCGGGGGACAGACGGTTAATCCATTCATTTGAATCCTCACGCAGTACAGGAACAACAGTATCTGCCGACAACGGTTCGAAATCTGTTTCTTCTATTATATCACTTTCATCCGAATTGTCAACAGTATCGTCTGTAAAATTCTGTACGCTTTCTTCGCTGTCTGCCGTTGCTTCGACAGGCTGTTTTACAGTTTCCTGTACGTTTTCTGTCGTTTCGGCAGTTTCATCGGCTTCATCAGTCGTAGCCGCAGTCGGCGTATCGTCTGTTTCTTCGTTGCTCTGAACTGTCTTTAAAGGCTCAGGCTGTACAAAATTCATTGTGTTTTCGTTATTTTCCGGTTCAGAAACGTTATTATCTGGTTTAGAAACATAAGGCTCTTTATCTGTCGGAACAGGATTATTGCTTTCGGCATCGGTAGCTTTAACAGGCGCTTCTTCCGTTCTCGGTGCTTCCTGTTTCGGCTTACCCTCACCGCTGTAGATCTTCTCCCTTGAATAATCTCTGCGGAGAACGTCGTCATGCTCTTTGATAAACTCTCTGAGCTTGCCTTGTTCCTCTCGGAGCTTACGCTTATACTCCTTGACCTTCTTCTCGTCCTGCGTGCCCTCAATCTTGCGTTTGAGTGCTCTTATCTTACGCTCCATAGCCCGTTGCTTTTCTTCAAGTGCTCGCTGTTCCCGTATCTTCTCGGCAGGAATCGGCTGAGGTATCTTTGTAAGCCCCTCTATGTACTGCCCCATAGTATGACGGCAGTTAGGGTGGAACAGCCCGCCTCGTATTGCCACAGACAACAGCATAAACCACTTGTCGCAGTAGTTTGACTTGCCGAAGTCGCCACTTCTCTGCCGTGCCGTTATCGTCCGTCTGCTTGTTTTCGGCGGGCTTCTCTTCGGGCTAGGGCTCGTCCTTCTGCTCCGCTGCGGGAGCGAGCTTCTTCGCCTCTTCGGGAGTTTTCTTTTCGGTTTCCATTGCTTTACCTTGCTTTCTTTGATTTTTTGCATAAGAAAAGCACACCCTCTCAGATGTGCTTAATATACGCTTATAAAATTGTATCAGTTGTCTTAACTGTATTCTTATTCAAGTAATGCACCACATTTTCTGCGTCATACTTTTGCGTAGAGTCAACAGCTATTGCCACCGCTCGATTCTCATCACTACTTATATAATTGATAATAACTATGTATTCGTTTTTTACTTTAGGTCTTGATGCTATTATTGCTCCGGGAACGCCAAAAAACAAAGCGCCTGCAAAAGTTGCTCCGGCAGATGCTTTTTGTAGTTCTGCACGGGTTTTGACAACAGCGGATAAAACTTTACTTAATTCAAGTGTCGATTTATTCTTGTTAACCTCAAAAGTAATGCTGTTTTTGTACACCTTACAAATACAATCTGTTTCACCTTGCGGTAAGCCATACAAAGATACACCTTGAAGTTTGTATTTTGGTTTTATGCCAAAAGTTGCCAAACTTACGCCGTGAACTAAGAAGCACAATCCCACAACTAAAAATAAAACCATATATCCGAATTGTCCGAAGCAAAGCAAGACTACAGCGACTATAATCAAAGCTATGCCTATCCATTCATACAGCGACGCTTTCTTCATATTATATTCCCTCCGTGATACTATATTTTTCTTTATAATACCACGAAGGGTTATAAATGTCAAGTTATGCCGCAGCAGTTACGTCCTCAAGCTCTGTAAGAGGTGTGCTTCTGAGCGATTTACCTGCGTCCTTTACACCTTCGGGAGAATCAACGGCATTTGTCTTGTCAATCGTGTAGGAGAATGATCTCTTGCGTGACATTACCATCTCCTGCGTTTCGTCCTGAAGCTCCTCAGGTGTGCCGTAACGGTTTGCACCGCTTGTCCTGTAGTCGTTCATCTTTGCCGTACCCATAGAGTAGACCTTTACGGTCTGAGCACCGGTGAACTCATAGTCGTTATTTACCGCACTGTCTGAGAGTGCGCCTGCCTTGATAATTTCATCAACAGTGTTTGAATACTTGGTTGCGTAATTTACCATATATCTTTTCCTTTCTTATACGCCCAGTCCCTCAAGGAACGGGTCTTTCTTGCCTGTCGGGCTTCCTGCTTTCGGCGGATTGCCCTTCATTCTTTCGTTGACCGCACATTCAACGGCTTCAGCAAATGCCTTGCTGACCGTTTCAATGCTTGTCTTGCATTCATCCGCACCGGTATAGTCAAGCACAGCGGCAAGCCCTACAGGAAGTCCCTTATCCGCAAGCTGTACCTTAGCTTCCGCCATAAGCTCACGCCTTGTAACCTCCGCCTCACGCTTTGCAAGCTTTTCCTCAGTCTGCTTACGCTGATACTCGGCTTTCTGCTCTGCGTTCATTTTTTCGAGCTTCTTCGCCTCCGAGAGTTTCTCGTCTGCGTCCTTCTGCCACTTTGTTTTTGCTGTTTCCAGTGCCTTGCTTACACGCTTGTCAAACTCAGACTGCATATCCTTGTCCTTTAACATATCGTCAAAGGTTGGCTTCTGCGATGCGTTATCCTGAGCGTCACCGCCGTTATCGGCCGTCTGATTTCCGGGAACGTTTGCGCTTGCGCCACCGTCCCCCTCGCCCTCTGCGAAGTGCTGTAAGCCGATGAAAATTCTTCTGTTGTTCATGTTTCTGTCCTTTCTCCGCCCACTGCGTTCATTGCCCACAACGTTCGGAATAAATTGTTTTTGGGTATAAAAATACCGCTCCTTTCGGGGCGGTAAAATTATTAAGTTTTGTGCAATCAATTGCACACGGGTATAAGAAAACCGCTCACTGCTGTGGGCGGTTCATCAATGACAAAACGGAGTATCTCCGATTTCTCTTTTGTCTATCTCTATAAGTTTATGACGAATACTTTCTTTTTCTTCTTCAGTTAAAGTTTTGTCATTATGAAGTTTATTCATAAGATTCGCTTCTTCCTCGGTTAAATGCCTCATCATACCTATCATCTCCTTAATTCTTTTAATATGCTTTCTGATATATCTTTCAGATTCTTTGACGAAAAACATTCTGCGATAATCTCAGAGTAGTTGTGACAATCATATCCTAATTGAGCATATTCGCTTATTTCTTTACTGAACGTATCTCCCAAATTATTGCTATGAAGAAAGTCATAGATTTTTCCATCTATACTTATCTTAGCTTTATTATACTCCATATTTTCTGAAATTGCAAGGGATTTCACGCAGTCCTCATAATATTTATGCCCAAGTTCATGCAAAATCGGAGCCAATTCTGTATTATTAGCAAAATACCCCGCTTTTTCATTTACAAAGTCTAAAATCTTACCGGATGTGTTATATTTGCTGTTCAGATACAATATGCCTGTTTCTTTATCGTACCCGCCTATTGCCTGAACATTTAAACCGCACTTATCAAAATCTACGACAGCAACTTTGGGCATTACATAGCCTTCCGGTAACATTTTCTTAACGGCTTTTAAATTCTTTTCTGCAAGCCTTACAGCTTTATTCCTGCGATTAGCGTTATCTGTTACCATATCAAATTGGCTATTGGTGACTTTTTTCACTTCAATATTTTTGATTCCATCGGACGTGCTAAAGGAAATAGGCGTACTATCAGAATAATCAGGTCTGAATGATTTTGACATATAATCAACACCATTCCCCGCAAACCTCATTGGTTTACCCGCACTTCCTGCAACGTACCGCCACTTGCCGTCCTCGCCCTGCTGTAAGTTCCGCTCCCACTCGTCAAAATCCACATCCTCCCCGATTTCGTCCCCCAACTCCGCAAGCTCCCTGTCCAGATCCTCCTCATCAGGAAGAACAGGCAATGTTGTAGAACGGCAGAACGGGTGCATAGGCGGAAGATTTACACCTGCCTGCGCGCTGTTACGCTTGTGCCACCGTCCCCCTCGCCCTCTGCAAAGTGCTGTAAGCCGATGAAAATTCTTCTGTTGTTCATGTTTCTGTCCTTTCTCCGCCCACTGCGTTCATTGCCCACAACGTTCGGAATAAATTGTTTTTGGGTATAAAAATACCGCTCCAAAAGGGGCGGTAAAATTATTAAGTTTAATTCTGATTTGTGCCGAACTTCACAAAAAACGGCTGTTTTTGTGAAGTTGGTGTTCAAGTCAAGTGCAATCAATTGCACACGGGTATAAGAAAACCGCTCTTAAAGAGCGGTCGTCATATTCAATTTACAGTCAGCTGACTGCCGATAAGCATTTGCGCCGCCTGCGAAATAAACGGCAGTGTGATAGCTCCTGCATTTTTCAGCATCGCCTTTACCTTTCTCCACACCTCAGGCTCACGGATATTGTCAAGATACTCATGCCCGCTGTATGTGATACTGCTTACAGCGCCGTCTATAAAATGTCCCGCCGCAAATTGAAGAGCGACATTTATATATCCAGCTTCTTTCAGCTTCTCTATCGTATAAAGAAATTCGTTATCTTCATACTTCGGGAACTGTCAAATATCGTTTCAACAGTCAGCGGATTTAAATTAAGCTCCTCGTCAATCGTCTTGCTTTTCTCAACGGTAAGCAGTACACTGCGAGCGCAATCATAATTCAGCTTCATTCTTCGTCCTCGTCATCTTCCCATTCAGAAGCGCATGGAGGTAAGCCGGGAGGAGCGATACTGTCAAAGTAAGACAGCAATTCTTCCACAGTTGCGTCTTCGTGATTCTTCACATATTCCAGCATTAAAGGCTCTACCTCATACTGCTCAGGTGCATTAAAAAGAAACAAATAATCAGCCTTATCTGTACTTGGAATATTGAACTTTGCTTTAACGTATTTCTGAAACTCGGTATACTCTTCAATTGCTTTAGCCATAAACACACCTATATTTTAACCTTTCCGTGAATAGTTAGGCTTCCATACATAAGTTCTTTTGCCGATCTGTCATCTCGTCCGTGAAAATCTTTATACTTAGATTCAATATCGGCGTATTGTGACTGATATTCTTTTTTTAACTTTTCTAATTCTTCATAACAACCTTCAGGGTAGTTCTTAGCGTTTTTATGCAATTCCGAATTTTTCACAGGCTCTTTTAATTCTTTCATGCTGTTCATCTCCTAATAGTATGAATTACGGATTGTGAAACAGAATATAAGCAACTTCAAGCCTTGCTTTTGAATAAAATTGCGGTGACAGTCGCATCGGACATGGCAGAAAATTTCAATCCACGCCCTCGTAAAGAGGGCGACTATCTGAGCCGTACCGCTGTCCTCGCTATTTACATTTCAATCCACGCCCTCGCAAAGAGGGCGACAGTATTCTCTGGAGCAGATTATGCGAGAGCTTCCCATTTCAATCCACGCCCTCGTAAAGAGGGCGACTCATTCTGATTTGTGGTATAATAGCGTATGGGCGATTTCAATCCACGCCCTCGTAAAGAGGGCGACAGGCAGAGCTTGACAAGCTGAAAGAAGACTTGCTATTTCAATCCACGCCCTCGTAAAGAGGGCGACGGAAAAATAACAGGAACTGCAGGAGAAGTTAAAAAATTTCAATCCACGCCCTCGCAAAGAGGGCGACAAATGATTATATACGCACGAACATCTAAGGAGGCATTTCAATCCACGCCCTCGCAAAGAGGGCGACATTCTTGCTTTAGCCGCCTTATCGACATCCTCGTTATTTCAATCCACGCCCTCGCAAAGAGGTCGACGTATTTGCAAAGGCTTTAACGAGCCTTACGCTTACTATTTCAATCCACGCCCTCGCAAAGAGGGCGACCGAGCATAAATCCATATCAACACCGTATCCGCTATTTCAATCCACGCCCTCGCAAAGAGGGCGACGGTGGCAGATTGCCGTTAGTCACACTATGATGTTATTTCAATCCACGCCCTCGCAAAGAGGGCGACCGAAATTATTTTTACTGCTTCAGGTACCGGTAATATTTCAATCCACGCCCTCGCAAAGAGGGCGACATTATGTGCTGACAGCCGATAAAGCGGAACGATTATTTCAATCCACGCCCTCGCAAAGAGGGCGACGACTGCTTTTTTTTCTATCTGCTCGGCGGTGAATTTCAATCCACGCCCTCGCAAAGAGGGCGACGCACAACAACTTCGCCGAGCGACTGCCAGTTGTTATTTCAATCCACGCCCTCGCAAAGAGGGCGACTTTATTTTAGGTCTTTATTATAACGTACCTTTGTATTTCAATCCACGCCCTCGCAAAGAGGGCAACTCACTGATTTCTCCGTATTTTGTTACTAATGCATTTCAATCCACGCCCTCGCAAAGAGGGCGACCTAACCGGTCACATCCCTCTGCAACAGGGCAGAGGGAATTTCAATCCACGCCCTCGCAAAGAGGGCGACCAAGCGTATAAGGGCAAACATTGCGAAACACGAAATTTCAATCCACGCCCTCGCAAAGAGGGCGACGCGTGGTCGAAAATCAAACAAAGGAGAAGGAACTATATTTCAATCCACGCCCTCGCAAAGAGGGCGACGTGTGCGTATATGTAATCATTTTCGTGACCTCACATTTCAATCCACGCCCTCGCAAAGAGGGCGACATCGAAAAAACAACACAGGAGGAAAACGTAAAATATTTCAATCCACGCCCTCGCAAAGAGGGCGACATTACGACCGATGAGGAACTGATGTGTGAGCTGAAATTTCAATCCACGCCCTCGCAAAGAGGGCGACAGGTGGCGCTGTTCGTTCCAGTATTTCCCATAGTGTATTTCAATCCACGCCCTCGCAAAGAGGGCGACGTAAAATGCCGACTTAACATCGGGAAACTCACGCTATTTCAATCCACGCCCTCGCAAAGAGGGCGACTAACCACGGTATGACCTACGGCGAGTATGTATCGTGATTTCAATCCACGCCCTCGCAAAGAGGGCGACGCAACGTACTGCCCACGCCCTTTAGGCAAGGTTATTTCAATCCACGCCCTCGCAAAGAGGGCGACTAAACAAAAAATACCATTTTGGCAACGGCAGACTATTTCAATCCACGCCCTCGCAAAGAGGGCGACAAACGTTCCCGAAGAAGTCGCAAAACTGACGGCTATTTCAATCCACGCCCTCGCAAAGAGGGCGACAGTAAGACTCCAGTCGTTTTCGGACTTCCGAATTATTTCAATCCACGCCCTCGCAAAGAGGGCGACCTTGCAAGCATCGACCTTATAAGCAAAATCTCCAAATTTCAATCCACGCCCTCGCAAAGAGGGCGACGACTGTACAACGTTGTTGTCGATAGTAGTAAGCTATTTCAATCCACGCCCTCGCAAAGAGGGCGACCTGATGGCAATCGTCAAACGAGAGACGTCAGAGTATTTCAATCCACGCCCTCGCAAAGAGGGCGACCGCTCAGGCGATCCAACATGGCGCGCCATAGCCCTCATTTCAATCCACGCCCTCGCAAAGAGGGCGACCGAGGGATATAGCACTTACAAGCGAGTATCCGAAATTTCAATCCACGCCCTCGTGAAGAGGCGACAAAAGAGGTATTTTGTATGATAAACGCACAAAAAATTTCAATCCACGCCCTCGTGAAGAGGGCGACTTTACATCAACAGGCATTGTAAGGCAGTATATAAAAATTTCAATCCACGCCCTCGTGAAGAGGGCGACCTTAATTGAAACAAATTACTTGATATAAAGGGAAAATTTCAATCCACGCCCTCGTGAAGAGGGCGACGGCGCAATGAAACAACTTGCCGATTACAAGCAAGGATTTCAATCCACGCCCTCGTGAAGAGGGCGACGATATTATACAAGCGTCATCGTCCCTTTTTATTTATTTCAATCCACGCCCTCGTGAAGAGGGCGACACCCGATTAGTTGCACAATATAATGGGGAGCTTGATTTCAATCCACGCCCTCGTGAAGAGGGCGACACGTTTGCCTTTATGCTCTGATACGCCGAGCGGAATTTCAATCCACGCCCTCGTGAAGAGGGCGACCGTATCACCGCTAAGGGATTTTATCAACGATGCAATTTCAATCCACGCCCTCGTGAAGAGGGCGACAGAATACAAGTGGGCAGTTATTTGGCAATTTCAATATTTCAATCCACGCCCTCGTGAAGAGGGCGACCGAGGAGTAACGTGCAGAGCGTGCAGAAAGAGATGGATTTCAATCCACGCCCTCGTGAAGAGGGCGACCTCATATCTTCCTCCAAACTTTCAACTGGCTGTTATTTCAATCCACGCCCTCGTGAAGAGGGCGACCTCATATCTTCCTCCAAACTTTCAACTGGCTGTTATTTCAATCCACGCCCTCGTGAAGAGGGCGACCTCATATCTTCCTCCAAACTTTC
>ERZ827492.560-NODE-560-length-34424-cov-5.905031_pt1 | contig 34424 bp, 25 predicted proteins | sample MGYA00519704_ERZ827492 | MGnify/ENA primary metagenome ERZ827492 (study PRJEB31778, sample SAMEA3449325) | human gut metagenome | biome: human gut; feature: human-associated habitat; material: faeces | place: United Kingdom | collected 2010/2012 ... | reverse complement strand
ACCGCAGGAAGCTTGGATACGCCTAGGCGCGGTCCAAGAAATCGTCCGCACCCCCAACAGTCCTTATTTCACCGCAACTCATAAGGAAACCTGGGTAGAATATTAGCTACTCATAGCTCAAAGAAATAGCCCCGCGATCGGTGTCGGTCGCGGGGCTGTTTGGTTCCTAGTGGTTATGCGGGCAGTTGGCGCAGCAGCCGCTGGTGGCGTTGGTGCTCGAGCCGCCGCTTCGCTGGTCGGTGTTGTAGAAACCGCTACCCTCAAACTTGATGCCGCTGGCCGAGAACGTCTTGGCCGCCGGGGCGCCGCAGCTCGGGCAAACGACCTCGGGAGTCTCAGACATGGGATGCTCAACCTCAAACACGTTGCCGCAGCTCGAGCACTTGTAATCGTAGCGCGCCATAATACTTCCTTTTCAGCACAAAGCGGGCAGATTACTCTGCCCGCAAAAATTCAAACGTCTGTAACTGTACCCTATATCGGGGGTTTTATCACGCTTCGCCCCAGAATCTATGGTTGTTGCGCAGGAGCTGTGCGGTTTTGTTTTCGGCGGCTGCAATGTCCGCCTCGTCAGCCTGCCAGGTCCAGTTACCCGTGGCCACGCCAGGAACGTTCATGCGTGCGTCGTCGCCAAGCCCCAGCACGTCCTGCAGCGGCATCATCACCAGGGGAGCGTCGCTTGCCAGCGCGTCGCTCATCAGCTTGGCCGCCACCTCAACACCGCTCGGTTCATCGCCGCCCGCAAAGGAACGCGTGCACCAACCGGCCAGCGTAGACGTGTCGTGCGTCGAGGTGTACAGAATCTTGCCGGGCGTGGGATGCACACCGCAACGAACGTCGTAGTCGCTAAACTCCAGCACATCCATGCCGGGGAAACCACAGGTCGAAGCCATGGCGCGAACACCGGGCGTCAAATAGCCCAGGTCCTCGGCGATAAAGTTGAGCGGACCCAGCTCGTCGTAGGCGGTCTGGAACAGGTCCTTGCCCGGGCCCGCCAGCCAGCGACCGTCGGCGCAAGCCTTGCCCGCGGGGATACTAAAGTAGCTGTGGAAGCCCAGGAAGTGATCCAGACGCACGCGGTCGTAGAGCGAAAACGCACGACGCAGGCGATCCATCCACCAGCTATAGCCGTTCTGCTTCATGTGGTCCCAGCGGAACGTCGGGTTGCCCCACACCTGGCCCTCGGGCGCAAAGTTGTCGGGCGGCGCACCGGAAATCTCAATCGCCTTGCCGGTATCGGACAGCCAGAAGTTCTCGGGCTCGCTCCACGCATCTGCCGAATCGTCGGACACGTACATAGGAATATCGCCGATAACCTCGATGCCCTTCTTGTGCGCATAGTTCATGAGCTCGCACCAAGCCAGGTCAAAGCGGTACTGCATGTACGCCTGAAGCTCGGCCTCGTTGTGGAAGCGCTTGTCGTCGATCAGATGCTCGTTGTAGCGCGCGACATCTGCCGGCCAATCGTGGCGCGACTCGCCCTCAAAGTACTTCTTAACGGCCATGTAGACGCAGTATTTCTCGAGCCAATCGGCATTGCGATGCTTAAACGCTGTGTACAGCGGGTCGGCATCCTCGCCGCCGCGGGTCTTCCAGGTCTCAAAGTCGGCGGCCAGCTCCTCGTGGCTTTCGGGCAGCAGGTCGATATTGCCTGCAAAGGCCGAAGGACCGGCGTAAGGGGAGCGGAAGAAGTCCGTGGGGTTGACGGGGAGAACCTGCCAGTAGCGCATGCCCATGGCGGCCAGATGGTCGATAAAACGACGCGTGGGCGCGCCGATTGTACCGGGCTTGCCGTCGTCGGTGGGCACCGAAGTGATATGGCACACGACGCCCGCGCCGTGATCGAGCGGCTCCTGCAGGCGCTGCTCGGCATGGTGATAGATGATCGACGAGCCTAGCGGATACAGGTCGAGCGTGACCGTACCGTTGTGGATCTCGCACTCGTGACCGCTGATTACATCGCTCGCACATTCGCCGAGTGCCGGAATGGTCACACGATGCGAGTTGCGCAGGCTGCGGTTGATGATAACGGTCGCCGAATCGCCGTCCTTGCCCGTACGGTTGTAGGCCAGCACCTCATCATTGAGTGCAAAGGCCTTGATCTCGCCATCGATCATAAACGGCAGCGCGCGGCGCACAGCAGATGCGTTCTTGACGATCGCAAATGTATCGAAGTCGTGCAGGTCTTCCTTGGTCGGCATGGTGCGACGATTGCCCGGATCGGTGAGTCCCTCCAAGCCGTACTCGTCACCGTAATAGATTGAGGGAACGCCCGGGAACGTCATCTGCATGAGCGTCGCGAGCCAAAAACGGCTCTTGGCCAGGCCCATCGCGTTCTCGTCCAAGCGCCACTTGCTGCGCTCGCATTCAGGCAGCTGCGATTCGTCGGGGCCGCCGCCGAGCACCGAGATAATGCGCGGACGGTCATGGCTCGACAGCAGGTTAAGCGCGCAAGACAGGGCCTCACGCGGATAGTTTTCGCGGAGGGTCTCGATATCTTCAGCAGCTTGGTAAGCGTTTTTGAAACCCATCAAAAAGCCGATGACCATGTCGCGGAAGGGGTAATCCATGGCCGAGTCGAGCTCGGAGCCTTGCAGATAGCGACGCAGATGGCCGTAGCTGATCTTGTTGGAGGCATCTTCCCAGACCTCACCGAGTAACAGTGCGTCGGGCTTTTCGGCAAGTACGGCCTTCTTGATCTCGGCCAGGAAGTCGTCAGAAAGCTCGTCGGCGACGTCCAGGCGCCAACCATGGGCACCGGCGCGCAACCATTTGCGGATCACGCCGTCCTTGCCCAGGAGCTTCTCTCGCACCAGCTCTGACTTCTCGTTGATGGCCGGCATGTTGCCCACGCCCCACCAGCAGTCGTACGAGCCGTCCTCGTGGAAGTAAAACGCATCGCGCCACGGCGAGTCCTCGCTCTGCCACGCACCGACACCGGGATAGTTGCCGTAGCGGTTAAAGTAGATCGAGTCATCGCCCGTATGGTTGAAGACGCCATCCAGGATGATGGAAATGCCGAGCTTCTCGGCTGCCTCGCACAGCTCGGTAAAGTCCTGCTCGGTGCCCAGGATCGGATCGATCTTGGTGTAATCGGCTGTGTCGTAGCGGTGGTTGCTTGCGGCCTCAAAGATGGGGTTGAGGTAGATGGCTGTAAAGCCCAGCTCGGCGATGCGAGGCAGGTCTTCTTGGATGCCCTTGAGCGATCCGCCATAAAAGTCCCAGGTTTTGATGGAGCCGTCCTCGGCACGCTCGTACACGGGCGGCTCGTTCCAGTCCTCGACCATGCGGCGCTGGATTCCGTTGCGCGGTTTTTCGACTTCGGCCTGCGTGCGCTCGCGCCAGTTTTCGTCGCGGGCGTAGCGATCGGGAAAGATCTGGTAGACCATACCGCGCTCGTACCAGGTGGGACGGTTCTCGCGGTGCTTGTAGACGGTAATCTGGAACGACGGGACCTCAGTGTAGTTGTAAGTTACGCCCTCGCCACCGGTGCGACCCTGTGGTGCGCCTAAGCGGACCTCGGGCTGGCCCTCGATGTTGCAGATAAAACTGTACCAGATAAGACAGGGCTCGGTGCACTCAAGCTCTGCAGTAAATATGCCGTCGCCCTCGTGCGTCATGGGATACAGAGACTCACCGATTTCATCGACCCAGGTACGCAGGGTAAGCGTTGCCTGGTTGGGGTCGGCATCCTCCAAAATCACCGAGAGCGAAACGGAAGTTCCAGTGGTCACAGCGCCAAACGGAGTACGAAACTGCGGCAGACGACTGTTGTGAATCAATCTCATAATACGGTCCAGTTCAATAGAATCACGGCCTGCGGGCCATGGGCTTTACGCACAGGATAAAAGTATATCTGTTGTACACAGGCTGTATAAACAACATCCGTTTACCATCGGCGAACGGTTGTCCTAGAAAATCGTTTTACCACCCAAATTATCGCGATATTTAATAACGTCTATACCGATACTATTTGTAGCCAAACAAAAGTACCCCGGTTTACTACGACGAATTGAATGATCTCAACCACGGTCATTTTCGTGATATTAAAACCGCAGGTAGAGGCGTTGCCAATTTCGTAGATTACCCGCCGTGGTCGGCCGGAGCCATTTTGTCGTAGTAAACCGGCCCTCTTTTTAATGGAGAAGTTCAACGCAAAAGAGGGCGCCTGGTTGGGGCGCCCTCTTTTGCGTTGAGGATTAAGTTTTAATCGTCCGGATTAGCGGCGCTTGCGGGTCGCCGTTGCCTTACGGACGGAGGTCTTCTTGGTCGGAGCCTTTTCCTCAGTCTTAGAGGCGGGGGAGACCGGGGCCTCCTTGGCGGGCTCGGTCTTTGCCGTAGCCTTCGGAGCGGTCTTGACCTCGGTGGCCTTTACTGCGGGCTTGTCCTCGGCCTTAGCCTCTGCCTTGGGAGCAGCAGCCTTGGTCGTGGCCTTTTTGGCCGTCGTGGTAGTGCGCTTGCGCGTGGTAGTCTTGGCAGCCGGCTTTGCCTCGACAGCTGCCTCGGCCTTGGACTCGGAGGGTGTCTCCTCGACTTTGCCGGCCGGCTTTGCGACTACCTTCGGGGTCGTCTTCGCGGCGGCCTTCGTCGTAGTAGCCTTCGTGGTCGTCGACTTCGTTGCCGTGTTCTTCTTGGCTGCCGTTGCCTTCTTGGTGGTCGCGGCCGTCTTCTTAGCAGCGGTCTTGGCCGGAGTCTTTACCGCAGGCTTATCCTCGGTGGCGTCGGCCTTTACCTCGGGAGCAGCCTCGGCCTCGGCGGCCTTCTTGGCAGCTGCGGTGGTACGCTTACGCGTGGTCGTTGCCTTGGCAACGGTGGTCTTGGTTGCCGCTGCCTTAGTCGCAGTGGGCTTCTTAGCGGTCGTCTTGCGAGTCGTGGTCTTCTTAGCCGCAGGCTTTGCTGCGGGCTTCACCTCAGGCTCGGCCTTTACGGGCTCAGCCTCAACCGGCTTCTCCTCAGCCTTGGGCTCCTCAGCAGCAGCGGGCGCCTCAACAACCGGCTCGGCTACAACCTCGGGCTCAGCAACAGCCTCAGGCTCGTCGACAACCGCCGCCGGCCTCTCAATCTCCGGGTGCATAAAGAAGTACAGGTCTAGATACTTGTCGGCCGAGCGCGTCCAGCTAAAGTCCTGGCTCATGGCCTGCGTGACCAGCTGGTTCCAGGCCTCGCGGTTATCCCAGAACAGACGCGCCGCACGGAATACCGCATCGCCCATCTCGTCGCCGTTAAAGTTGGTAAACGAGAAGCCCGTGCCCTCGCCGGTAAATTCGTTGTACGGGATCACGGTGTCCTTAAGTCCACCGGTCTCGCGCACGATGGGCAGGGTGCCGTAGCGCATGGCGATGATCTGCGACAGGCCGCAGGGCTCAAACTTCGAAGGCATCAGGAACATATCGGCGGCAGCATACATGCGCTGTGACAGCGCCGGATCGAACTCGATGCGCGCCGTCATGGTGCCGGGGTACTTGTCCTGGAAGTAGCGCAGGCCGTCCTCGTAGTCGCGGTCGCCGGTGCCCAGCACCGCCACCTGCACGCCGCCGGCCAGGATGCGGTCGAGCGCGTACATGACCAGGTCCAGGCCCTTCTGGCGCGTCAGGCGCGTGACCATCACCATAAGCGGACGGTCGTCGCGAACCTCGAGCCCCAGCTCTTCCTGCAGCTTGGCCTTGCACACGGCCTTGCCGGAACGGTCCTCCACGGTGTAGTTGGCGGCAATGCGCTTGTCGGTCGCCGGGTCAAAGCCCGCAACGTCGATGCCATTCAAAATGCCCTGCAGCGCGTACGAACGCTCGCGCAGAACGCCGTCCAGGCCCTCGCCAAATTCGGGCGTCTGGATCTCGTTGGCATAGGTGGGGCTCACCGTGGTAATGGCGTCGGCATAACGCAGCGCGCCCAGCATGTAGTTGATGCTGCAGGCGTCGCAACGCAGCTGCGAGGCGGCCGCCGGAATATGCGCCACACCAAGGATGTCCTCCATCACGGTGTCGCTAAACTGGCCCTGGAACGCCACGTTGTGGATCGAGAACACGGTCTTGACGCGGTCGTACAGCGGCAGGCCCTGGTAGAACTCGCGCAAAAACACGGGCGCCAGCGCCGTCTGCCAGTCGTTGCAGTGCAGAATGTCGCACTCAAAGCCGGCCGGCAGGTGCTGCAAGCTCTCGGTGATGGCCTTGGAGAAGAACGCAAAACGCTCGCCGTCGTCAAAGAAGCCGTACGGATAGTCGCGCGCAAAGTAGCGCTCGTTGTCGATGAACATATAGATGACGCCGTCATGCTCGAGCTTCTCGAGTCCGCAGTACTCATTGCGCCAGCCCAGGCTCACGTAAAAGTCGGAGAAGTGCTCCATCTGCGCCTTGTACTCGTCCTTGATGGTGGCGTATTTGGGCACCATCACGATGACCTCGGCGCCGGCGCGTACAAGCGCCGCAGGCAGCGAGCCTGCCACGTCACCCAGGCCACCGGTCTTCACAAACGGCGCGCACTCGGCCGAGGCAAACACGATCTGCATCTTTTTGCTGGAATCAGCCATATTGTCTCCCATGTTGTAATTCGAGAATAGCCGCCAGGCGCGAACCGGGCGGCTATTCTACATGTTACGAGCGATGTTGCGGTGCCAACGTTAACGCACGATGGTGGTATCGGAAGTTAACGGAGCCTTGCCCAGCACCAGGATGTTCTCGGGCGTGCCGCGAAGCTCGGTGTTGGTGGGAACCACGTTGTTCTTGTCCAGGATGGCGTTCTCAACGCGGGCGCCGCTCTTGATGATGCAGCTCTGGTTGATAATCGAGTTGGTCACCGAGGCGCCTTCCTCAACCACAACGCCGCGCGACAGGATCGAGTTGCGCACGGTGCCCTTGATGATGCAGCCGGCCGAGATGATCGAGTTGCAGGCGTGGCTGCCGGTCGCGTAGCGCGAAGGCGGCACGTCGTGAGCCTTAGTCAGGATCGGGCGCTCGGGGTCAAAGAGCTGGTCGGCCACGGTCTGGTCGAGCAGGTCCATGCTGCGACGGTACAGCGACTTTTCGCTAAACACGCCCACGACCTCGCCCTTGTACTCGTAGCTGCACACGTCGATGTTGCCAAAGTCGCCCTGGAGTGCCTCGAGCAGGTCCAGATAGTCGGCGGCCTGGTAGTGGTCGATGATCTCGAGCAGCGTCTCGCGGTTGACGATGCAGCAGTCCATAGAGGCGTTGTCGCCGTACGCGACGCCAGCGCTCACGCCCGTCAGGCGGCCGTTCTCGTTGATCTGCAGCTTGGTCTCGTCATCGACGTTGCGCGTGGCCTTGCAGTACACCACGGTCATCTGGGCGCCGGAGTTCTCGTGCGCGTCGATGATGGTGTTGAGGTCCATGTTAAAGATGATGTTGGTGCCCATCATCACGACATAGGGCTTGTCCGAGCGCTGGAACAGCGTCTTGTTGGAGATGATGTCGCGTAGCAGGAAGCGCATGCCGCCCTTGGTGGTGCCATACGCGTTGCCGGGCACCATGAACAGGCCGCCCTTCTTGCGGTCCAGGCCCCAGTCCTTGCCCGAGCCCACGTGGTCGATCAGCGAGCGGTAGTTGCCCGGCATGACGACACCGACGGTCTTGATGCCGGCATTCATCATGTTGGACAGCGGGAAGTCGATAAGGCGGTAGCGGCCCAAAAACGGTACGGACGCGATGGGGCGGTCCTTGAGCAGCACGCTGCCGTAGGTCGAAGAGTAGTTAGCGGTGATATAACCGATGGCCTTGCGATTGATCATCGGATCATTCCCCCTTCCCGATAACGACGTCATTTCCAACGACGGCCGTATCCTTGGTGGTATCGACAGAGCCGAGCTTCACGCCCTCTTCGACCGTGGAGTTCTCGCCCAAAATAGCGCGGCAGATGTGCGCGCCGCTCTTAACGTGCGCACCCGGCAGCAGCACGGAGTCCTCGACCACGGCGCGCTCCTCGATGATGACATCGGTCGAAAGAATCGAGTGGCGAGCGGTACCGTAGATCTTGCAGCCGTTGGAGACCAGGCAGTCGTCCAGGCGACCATCCGGACCAATGTAGTGCGGCGGACGCGTGGTGATGTTGGACATGATGGGGAAGTGCTTGTCGAACAGATCGAACTCGGGGTTGTTGCCCAGCAGGTCCATCGAGGTCTCGTGGAAGCTGGCGATGGTGCCAACGTCCTTCCAAAAGCCGTGGAACTCGTAGCTGTACAGGCGCTTGTTCTCGCCGAGCAGCTTGGGGATGATGTCCTTGCCAAAGTCGTGGCTCGAGCGTTGGTCCAGAGCATCCTCCTCGAGCGCCTCGATCAGCACGTCGGCCGAGAAGATGTAGATGCCCATGGACGCGAGGTTCGAATCGGGTTTATCGGGCTTCTCGGTGAACTTGGTGATGCGGCCGTTCTCTTGGTCGGTGGTCAGGATGCCAAAACGGCTGGCCTCTTCCCACGGCACGGGCATAACGCTCACCGTGAGGTCTGCGTTGTTCTCAATGTGCGTCTTGAGCATCTTGCGGTAGTCCATGCGATACAGGTGATCGCCCGAAAGAATCAGGACGTACTTGGGGTCGTTGGCCTTGATGTAGTCGAGGTTTTGCGTAATGGCGTCGGCCGTGCCCGCATACCAGGCGCCGCCGGTCTGCGTCTCGTATGGCGGCAGGATCGACACGCCGCCGTCGCGGCTGTCCAGATCCCACGCCTCGCCGGAGCCCACATAGGCATGCAGCAGGTAGGGGCGATACTGCGTCAGAACGCCCACCGTGTCGATGCCCGAGTTGGAGCAGTTGGAGAGCGAAAAGTCGATAATGCGGAACTTGCCACCAAAGCTAACCGCCGGCTTAGCGATCTTTTGGGTGAGTGCCCCCAATCGGCTGCCCTGTCCTCCTGCGAGGAGCATCGCGATGCATTCTTTCTTACTCATCGATTTCTCCTTCTGTCATCGATGTTTCTAACCCATTAGCGACGGGCGCGGCGCTCGGTCGCGCCCGTCGAGTAATGCCGTGCTGGCATAAGGGAACTCGCGCGCCTTTACGCGTGCCAGATCTCGTCGCGGTACTCGCGAATGGTGCGGTCGCTCGAGAACCAGCCGGAGGAGGCGGTGTTGAGCAGCGCCTTGCGGTTCCAGGTCTCCTGGTCGCTGTAGCTGCCGGTGAGCTTCTCCCAGGCGTCGACGTAGCTGCGGAAATCGGCCATGACCAGGTCGGGGTCGTTGTTGTTCATGAGCTCGTTGTAGATGCTCTCGAAGTTACCCGAAAGACCCGCAAAGGTGTTGTCCTTGAGCTCGTCCATCACACGGCCCAGACGCTCGCGATCGTTGTTGAGGGTGTCCCACGCAAAGTAGCTGTTGGATGCCCAGAGCTGCTCGACCTCGGGGGCGGTCAGGCCAAAGATGGCCTCGTTCTCGCGGCCGGCCAGATCGGCGATCTCGATGTTGGCGCCGTCGAGGGTGCCCAGCGTAATGGCGCCGTTCATCATGAGCTTCATGTTGGATGTGCCCGAGGCCTCCTTGCCGGCCGTGGAGATCTGCTCCGAGATCTCTGCGGCGGGGTAGATGAGCTGGGCGTTGCTCACACGGAAGTTGGGGATAAAGCAGACCTTCATAACCTCGTTGACACGGGCATCGTTGTTGATGACGTCGGCAACGGAGTTAATGAGGCGGATGGTCTCCTTGGCAAAGGTGTAGCTCGAGGCAGCCTTGCCGCTAAAGATGAAGGTCGTCGGCGTCACGTGGAAGTTGGGATCGGCGATGCGACGGTTGTAGATATCCATCACCTTCATGATGTTCATGAGCTGGCGCTTGTAGGCGTGGAAGCGCTTCACCTGAACGTCGAAGACGGTGTTGGGGTCGATGACCAGACCGGTCTCGGCCTTAACGTAGGCGGCCAGACGCTCCTTGTTGGCGCGCTTGGAGGCACCCACGGCCTTCAGGAACTCGGTGTCGTCCTTAAACTCCTTGAGCTTCTCCAGCTCAAAGGCGTCCTTGAGCCAGCCATCGCCAATGGCCTCGGTCACGAGCTTGGCGTAAGTGGGGTTGGCCTCGGCAAAGAAGCGACGGTGCGAGATACCGTTGGTCTTGTTGTTGAACTTCTCGGGCGTCAGGGCATAGAAGTCCTTGAGCACGATGTTCTTGATGATGTCGGAGTGGATCTTTGCCACGCCGTTGACGCTATGGCTGCAGATCACAGACAGGTTGGCCATGCGAATTTCGCCGTCCCACAGGATGGCGGTCTGGCGCAGACGCTCCTGCCAACCCTCCTGCGTGGTGTCGAACGACTCGTGCCAACGACGGCTGATCTCGTCGATGATCTGGTACACGCGGGGGAGGAGCTTGGAGAACGTGCCGATGGGCCACTTCTCCAGAGCCTCGGGCAGGATCGTGTGGTTGGTGTAGCTCACGACCTGCGTCACGATGTTCCAGGCGTCATCCCACTCGAGCTTCTTCTCGTCGATGAGGATACGCATGAGCTCGGGGCCGCACATGGCGGGGTGCGTGTCGTTGGTGTGGATGGCAACAAACTGCGGCAGCAGCTCCCAGTTCGCGCCGTGCTCCTTCTCAAAGGTGTCGAGCAAGCTGTAGATGCCGGCCGAAACAAACAGGTACTCCTGCTTCAGGCGCAGCAGACGCCCGTGCTCGCCGGCGTCGTTGGGGTAGAGGATGGCACTGATGGCCTCGGCCTCGGCGCGCTCGGCATCGGCGAGGGCGTAGTCGCCACGGTTGAAGGCCTCAAGGTCAAAGTGCTCCTCGACCGGCTCGGCAGCCCAGACGCGCAGCTTGTTGACGGTCTCGCCGGCATAGCCCACGACGGGGATGTCATAAGGAACGGCCAGGATGTCCTGCGTGTCTACCGTGCGGTAGAACGTGCGGCCATTCTCCTCAAAGCCCTCGACGCGGCCACCAAACTTAATAGTCACGGCCTTATCCTGACGACGGACCTCCCAGGGATAGCTGTGGGTGAGCCACTCGTCGGTGGCCTCGACCTGGCTGCCGTTGACGATCTCCTGCTTAAACAGGCCGTAGCGGTAGCGCATGCCGTTGCCGTAGCCGGCGATGCCCTCGGCTGCCATGGAATCCAGGAAGCACGCTGCCAGACGTCCCAGGCCACCGTTGCCCAGAGCCGGATCGGGCTCTTGGTTCTCGATGACGGACAGATCAAAGCCCATGTCGTCGAGCGCCTCGGCGACCATGTCGCGCACGCCAAAGTTGAGCAGGTAGTTGTCGAGCAGGCGGCCGATCAAAAACTCGATCGAGAAGTAGTAGACGCGCTTCTTGCCCTCGGACACCGCGCGGGCGTCACTCTTGGTGGCAACGGTGCGCGCCTTCTCGGCCACGAGCTTGGCCAGGGCGTTAAAGCGGTCGAGGTCGCTGGCGGCCTCGACGCTCTTGCCGCTGATGCTCATGACGGCATCGCGATAGAGCTCGGTAAACTCCTGCTTGTTGTCGAAGATCTTATTCATACGTTCCTTTCCCCCGGGGATGTTTCTCCCGGAACGGTTATGACATGTATCCTACACCCTCGCGGGGCGGGTAATTACAGTGGTAACGCCTTTGTTACGCTTTCTTGGCAGGAGCTTTAACAGCAGCTGCCTTGGCCTTGGGAGCAGCCTTTTTGGTGGCTGCCTTCTTGGCCGTGGTCTTGGTCGAAACCTTAGCAGCGGGCTTGGCAGCCTTCGCCTTGGCCGGAGCCTTCTTAGCAGCCGCGACCTTGGGCTTCACCGAAGACGCACGCTTGCGCGTCGCCTTCTTGGGCTCCTCGACCACGGGCGGCTTGTAACTGCTGGGACCGCGGCGCTTAAGCACCACGCCTGCCAGGCCGGGTACCTTGATCTCGATGGAGTCCATCTGCCCGTTCCAGGGATAGGGCTCGCTCGAGCAGGTGTAGGGCTCCTCACCAGCGTATCCGCTGCCGCCAAACTCGGGACGGTCGGAATCGAAGATGACCTCCCAGTCACCCTCGCGCGGCACGCCCACACGGAAGCTCTCGTAGCTCGCCGGGTCAAAGTTGATCAGGATCACCAGGTCGTCATCGACGTCCTCGCCCTGGCGTACAAAACTAACGATGGACTGCTTGGAGTTGTCCGCGTCGATCCAGGTAAAGCCGTCGTCGGTGTAGCCGCGCTCGTACAGGGCGGGCTCGGCGGTGTACAGGTGGTTGAGCGCCTTGATAAACGCCTGATGATGACGGTGGGTCTCGTACTCCTCGGTCAGGAACCACTGGATGGACTCGTAGTAGCGCCACTCAATAAACTGGCCGATCTCGTTGCCCATAAAGTTGAGCTTGGCACCGGGGTGCGTCATCTGGTAGAAGGCCAACGTGCGCAGGCCAGCAAACTGGCGCCACCAGTCGCCCGGCATGCGGCCGATGAGCGAGCACTTGCCGTGCACGACCTCGTCGTGGCTGAGCGGGCAAATGAAGTTCTCGGTAAAGGCATACATGATGGAGAACGTGAGCAGTCCGTGGTTGCCGGGGCGCCACGGAAAATCGGTCTGCATGTAGTGCAGGGTGTCGTTCATCCAGCCCATGTCCCACTTGTAGTGGAAGCCCAGGCCACCGTCCTGCGGCGGATAGGTCACGAGCGGCCACGCGGTGGACTCCTCGGCCATCATCATCACGTCGGGGTAGTGCGCCTCTACAGCGCAGTTGACCTGGCGGATAAACGCGCTGGCGTCCAGGTCTTCCTCGGTGCCGTACTTGTTGAACTTCTTTTGGCCGGGGTCGTCGATACCAAAGTTGAGGTACAGCATGCTGGACACGCCGTCCATGCGAATGCCGTCAACGTGGAAGTTCTCGAGCCAGTACAGCACGTTGGAGACCAGGAAGGAGCGGACCTCGCCGCGGGCGAAGTCAAACTTGTGCGTGCCCCAGTTGGGGTGAATCTCGTGCTCAAACAGCATGTGGCCGTTAAAGGTGGCAAGGCCGTGGGAGTCGGCGCAAAAACCGCCGGGCACCCAGTCCATGATCACGCCGATGCCTGCCTCGTGGCACGCATCGATAAAGTGCATGAGCTGCTGCGGGTTGCCGTAGCGCGATGTGGCGGCATAGTAGCCGGTCGTCTGGTAGCCCCAAGAGCCATCGAAGGGATGCTCCATAAGCGGCATGACCTCGATATGCGTGTAGCCCATGTCGCGCACGTAGTCCACGAGCTCCACCGACAGGTCGTCGTAGGTGTAGAACTCACCGCGCTGCGCGGGGAAGGGATCCATGGGGCCAGGGTAGTTGCCGTACTCGTCGGGCTCACCCTGCGGCGCGTCGCCGTGGCGCTTCCACGAGCCAATATGTACCTCGTAGATGTTGAGCGGCTGCGACATGTGATTGTGACCGGCGCGGCGCTTGAGCCACGCGGCGTCGTTCCACTTGTAGCCATCCAGGGTCCACAGCACGCTGGCAGTACCCGGAGGGCACTCGGCCTTAAAGGCATACGGATCGGCCTTGTAGAGCTTTTCGCCCTCATTGGTCTCGATGAGATATTTATAGAGCTGGCCCTGCTCGGCGCCAGGAATAAAGCCTTCCCAAATAGCGCTCGTATGCACGGGCACCAGAGGGTTGGCTTCCTCATCCCAGTCGTTAAATTCGCCAATGACATGGACGCTCTTTACGTCGGGCGCCCAAACGCAAAAGCGCCACCCGCGCGTACGATTCTGTGTGTCGGGATGCGCGCCCATTTTTTCCCAGCTGCGCTCCCACATTCCAATGCCAAACAGGTAGACATCGTCCTTGGAGAGCTCCGGTGCGTGCGGAGCCGGTTTGCGGGTTGCGGGCTTTTTAGCCGTTGGCTTTAGCTTTGTATCGCTCACGTTTGATCCCATCATGACGCGGCAGCGTGTTGCCTTGGTGACTAGATGCGAAAGGTCCAAGGCTGCACGAATCGAAGGGACGGCGAAGTTTCTGTGATTCGTTCCACCTCGCGTGCTCGGTGGAACTTTCGGCAGAAACTACGATAACACCTGTGCGTTAGTTTTATGGACGAAAGCGGATTTGCGGGGGCGTTTAATCGGTAAGCGACATGTTTATACCACTGGCAGAATTGCCGTGGTAAAACTCTTGACAGTTTTACCAATTTGGGTTTCAAAATTGTTTGGCTGACGTTTGGTAAAACGCTTTTAGCAGGATGTTTACCATTTGATATCGAAAGGTTCGTTTATGTCCCATACCGCCGCTCCCAAGGTCGCTTTTATTTTCGATTGCGACGGCACGCTGGTAAATAGCACCCCCGTTTGGGCCTATGCCCAGCCCGAGTTATTGCACCGTCACGGGATTGACGTGACCGTGGATGACTTTGCCCAATTTGAGCACCTGTCGCTGGAGGACGAGTGCCAGGCCTACCACGACACGTGGGGCATTGGCGCGAACGGCGAGGAGTTGTATCGCGAGCTCGGCGAGATTTTGATTGATGGGTACTCCAAGGTGCCGCCGCGTGAGGGGCTCCTGGCGTTTTTGGGGCAGGCACAGGAGGCCGGTATTGCCATGTGCGTTGCTACGTCCACGCCGGCCGAGCTGGTGCAGTCCGCGCTCGCAGGTGCCGGGCTCGACGCTTACATGGAGTTTATTACCACGACGGGCGAGGCGGGGCGCTCCAAGCAGTTCCCCGATGTGTACGAGTTGGCGTTGCGTCGTCTGGAGGAGCGCCATGGGCACAAGTTTGAGCGCGCGTGGGTGTTTGAGGACGCCGTCTTTGGCCTAAAGAGCTCTGGCTCCGCCGGCTTCAAGCGCGTGGGCATCTATGACCCGCACGGCCGCATGAAGCGCGACGATGTGCGCGCCAACTGCGATATCTTTATCGACAGCTATGAGGATCTTGACCTGGCCCGCGTGCTTTCTTTTGAGGGATAGGCGAGGACCGTGGCTTGCAAAGTACTTGTAGTCTGCGGCTCGCCCGTGGTGGCGAGTGCGAATCTGTTGCGTAGGCTAGCTGGGGAGTGCGACCACATTGTCGCCGTGGACCGCGGACTCGATGCGCTGCTGGGCTCCGGCCTGGGCTGCGATGTATATGTAGGGGACGCCGATACGGTAAGCGAAGCCGGCCGCGCTCTTGTTGATGCCGCTGAGGACTTTGAAGTTGAGCGCCACGACCCGTACAAGGACTATACCGATCTAGCACTGGCCCTCGATTCCGTTCGCCGTCGCTGGCCGGGTGCCGAAGTGATTACGACCTGCGCCACCGGCGGCCGTCCGGACATGGCTCTTTCCGTACTGGGCCTGCTCGCGGGCTACAAAGACGCCCCCGTCTGGATTGCCGAGGACGAGACCACGGCCCGCATCCTTCACGGAGGCGAGTCATGGACCATCGAGGGCGCCGAAGGCAAGACGTTCTCTATCATCGCGATCGCCCCCAACACCGAGGTAAGTGAACACGGCCTAGAGTGGGAACTAGATCACGCCCCGCTGGACTTGTTGGCCGACACGGGCATTAGCAACGTCGTCAGGTCAACAGCCACGATCCAAGTCCACACCGGCACCGCAATCGCTTTCCTATATCAATGGGCATTTAAAGTCTGACTCAAAAAAGTCCTTGCACGCCGCGCCAACTTCCCCTATAGTATCTCCTCGTCACGGGGGCGTAGCTCAGCTGGGAGAGCGCTTGACTGGCAGTCAAGAGGTCAGGGGTTCGATCCCCCTCGTCTCCACCATCGTGAATGCAAAGGCCTTCGGAATTCCGAAGGCCTTTTTTCATGCCAAAATCCTCGCGCTATTATCCCACATCCACACCAACAAAAAGTTGCACAATTTATTTCCCATGTCTGTACATAGTTTGTTGACCAAACGCGATTATCAGTGCAGATCGCCGCTCCATATGGGCTTCAGGAACGCGCCTAATCACCGTTAACATCCCATTAACCTGCATCAACGTGAACAACATCCCAAAATAACCCCCTTAAGCACGCTAAATGAACGATATGTTGTCCAACGCAGCCCAAATCAGTTTCGCTACCAGCTTGTGCTAGGATACCTAACGTTACATGAGTTCAGCTGTGCTCGCGGCTCCAGCAAGCCATAAAGCGCAGGGTCGATCAGCATCCGGCCGTAACGGCGGTGCCAGAAACACCACGAGCTCCAATAAAGAAGTCATGCGACGTTGTTTATTTGCATTTAATTAATTCATAGATGCAAATAATTATTTTGTTGCATGTCAATGCGTAGCAGTCCTACAGCTGTTTGCGTGCGGTCCAGTTTTGTACCCGCTTGACTGGCCCGCACGCAGTCAGCTGGGGACGCGGTCGTTTTGCGATACACGTCCGCGTCTCTAGCAACTGCACTTATACATACCGTTCACGGTGGGGCAGAGCCACGTGCTTGTCTAACTGGGCTCAGGGTTTGAATATGGAGCGCCTTCGCGCACAAGCGCCCTGGCGAAGCCATACCCAAACCCCGTGAGCCACACGTAAGACAGCAAGGGGGTGGTGCTCGTGTGGTATGTGATCCAGGTCATTAACGGTCGCGAAGACATAATGCGCGAGCGCATCGAGCGCATGGTGCCGGCTGGTGCCATGCAGGAGCTCTTTTATCCCCAATTTCAAACCGAGATTAAAGTACACGGCGAATGGGTCAATACGACCAAGCCGCTCTTTCCCGGTTATCTTATCTGCGATACGGCAGATCCCCGTACCGTGCAACAGTATCTGCTGCGTATGGACGACTTTGCCCGTGTGTTATCCCAGGACGGTCAGTTTGTGCCGCTGGCAAAAGAAGAGGTCCAGCTTATTGGCGGCTTTACGCATAGGGGAGACCGCGTAGTGCCCATGAGCGAGGCCCTAAAAGACGGTGACCAGGTCATAGTGACGGCAGGTCCACTGTTGGGCCACGAAGGCCTTATCAAAACCATTAACAGACGCAAGAGCACTGCTTATTTGGAGCTCGACCTTTGCGGTCGACGCGTAACTACGCGCGTTGGCCTTGCCGTGCTTTCGGCCGAGCAGCGCGTCATGCGCAACCTTAAAAAGGCGATTGCCTAGTTGCAGGCGATCGCTACACAGAACAGGGAGGATCCCCGACCCGGGGACGAGGTCTTGGAAGAAAACGTGTCGGATAAAACTCAATTTGCAACGGATGCGCCTGCGGGGGCAGCGCTCATTGCTCAGGCCATGGACCGACGCGAGGGCGCCGGCCGCTACAAGGCTATGCAGTCCATCATGGACTGGGATCGTTCGCGCTTGGTCTACCGCGCCGTTAAGCGCGCCTTTGACGTCGTGTTCAGCGGCTGCGTGCTGGCCGTCATCGCCGTTCCCAGCCTTGTGCTTGCCGCGGCCATCCGCCTTGAGAGCGAGGGCAACCCCTTCTACAGCCAGATCCGCGTGGGCCAGACCCACCGTGATGGCAGCCTGTCCACCTTCCGCATGTGGAAGTTCCGCTCCATGTACAAGGACGCCGACGAGCGCCTGGCAGATCTCAAGGAGCAGAACGAGATCGCCGGCGCCATGTTCAAGATGAGGGAGGACCCCCGCGTCACAAAGATCGGCAGGTTCATACGCAAACACTCCATCGACGAGTTCCCCCAGTTCTTGAACGTGTTCCTGGGCCAGATGTCCGTGGTTGGTCCCAGGCCACCGCTGCCGAATGAGGTCGCGCAGTACACGGAGTACGACCTGCGGCGTTTGGCCGTCAAACCAGGCATCACCGGCTGGTGGCAGGTTACAGAGCGTAACTCGACGGGATTCGACGGCATGGTTCGTCGCGACCTGGAATATATCGCCAAACGTGGCGTTTTCTTCGATTTAAAAATAATCCTATTAACAGTGATTGAGGTTGTCAGCGGAAATGGCGCTTGCTAAAGAGACAAGAGGGAAATACGAAGGCACCAGTTCAACGGTTGATCTTCCCGGGCGAGTCGAAGTCCTGGGCGCCCCTGTCGACCCCTGGACGATGGGACAGACCGTCGAGGCGACCGATGCTCTCATCAAAGAGGGGCGCTTCGCCCACCTGATCGGCGTGAACGCCGACAAGTTGCTGCAGATGCGCGACGATCCCGAGATGGACGCGTGCGTGCGCCGCTGCGAGATCGTGAACGCAGATGGCGCTTCCATGGTCATGGCCGCCAAGAAACTGGGCGTGGACCTTCCGGGGCGCGTGGCCGGAATCGACCTCATGTGGGAGCTGTGCGGGCTGGCCGAGCGCGAGGGGCACAGTGTCTACCTGCTGGGCGCAAAGGCCGAAGTGGTCGCAAAGACCGCCGAGGTACTGTCTGAGAGGTATCCCAATATGGTCCTTGCGGGTTACCGTGACGGCTACTTCGGCGATGACGAGTTCGATGCCGTGGTCGCCGAGGTTGAGCGGGCCGAGCCCGACATCGTGTTCGTGGGCATCACCTCGCCCAAGAAGGAACGCCTGATCGAGCGTTTCCGCGAGCTGGGCGCCAAGGGCGCTTTCGTGGGCGTGGGGGGTTCGTTCGACGTGGTCTCCGGCAACATCCCGCGCGCCCCGATGTGGATGCAGCGCGCGAACCTGGAGTGGCTCTTCCGCATGATGCAGGAGCCCAAGCGCCTGGTGAAGCGCTACGTGGTCGGCAACACCCGTTTCTACATGCTTCTCCGCAAGGAGTCAAAGAGGAGCAAGGCCAATGACTAAGAAGAAAGTAATGCTCGTTTTCGGCACCCGCCCGGAGGCAATCAAGATGTGCCCGCTCGTCAACGAGCTGAAGACACGCACGGATGAGTTCGAGACCGTCGTTACCGTGACCGGCCAGCACCGCGAGATGCTCGACCAGGTGCTGCGCGTCTTCGGCGTGACCCCCGACCACGACCTAGCGATCATGAAGCCCGGCCAGACGCTGTTCGACGTAACGTGCGACGTGCTGCTCAAGCTCAGGGCCGTCCTCGAGGGCGAGAGGCCCGATGTCGTCCTGGTCCATGGAGACACCACGACCAGCTTCGCCGCGGCTCTCGCGTGCTTTTACCTTCAGATCCCCGTGGGCCACGTCGAGGCGGGCCTGCGCACGCACGACATCTACAGTCCCTGGCCCGAGGAGTTCAACCGCCAGGCCGTCGACATCGTGAGCGAGTACTACTTCGCCCCCACTGAGGCCAGCAAGAAGAACCTTCTGGACGAGGGCAAGCCGGAGTCGAAGATCTGGGTCACCGGTAACACGGGAATCGACGCCCTACGCACCACCGTGCGCGAGGGCTACTCCCATCCCGAGCTCGAGTGGGCGGAGGGCTCCCGCCTCATCCTCATCACGGCTCACCGCCGCGAGAACCTGGGCGAGCCCATGCACCGCATGTTTCGCGCCATCCGCCGCGTGATGGAGGAGCACCCCGACACCAAGGCGATCTACCCCATCCACATGAACCCGCTCGTCCGAAAGGCGGCGCACGAGGAGCTCGACGGCTTCGACAGGCTCCACATCATCGACCCTCTCGAGGTTCTTGACTTCCACAACTTCATGGCCGGCAGCCACCTCATCCTCACCGACTCGGGTGGCATCCAGGAGGAGGCGCCGAGCCTGGGAAAGCCGGTCCTCGTCATGCGAGACACCACCGAGCGTCCCGAGGGCGTAGAAGCCGGCACTCTGAAACTCGTGGGCACCGAGGAGGACGTCATCTACCGCGAGTTCAGCCGTTTGCTCAGCGATCAGGCCGAGTATGAGGCAATGAGCCATGCTTCGAACCCCTACGGGGATGGGCATGCGAGCGAGCAAATTGTGGATGTGCTGGCAGGTTAGCAACATGAATGAATGCTTCAAACTATATAAAGCTGCCCACGCCTGCACCAAGGGCCCGAAGTTCGTCCGTCCGTTGGCGGGAGTTTTCAGACATCTGTCGCAGTTTCTCTTTGCTTGCCATATCGGAAGCCAAGCCGAGATAGGCGATGGTTGCTTGTTCCAGCACAACGGTGTGGGATGCGTCATCTCCGAGAAAGCCGTGATTGGAAAGAACTGCGAGTTCTATCAGCATGTTACTGTTGGAACGCTCCGGGGGGGGGTTCCTATCATTGAGGATGACGTCTCAATCGGCGCCAACGCGGTATTGCTTGGAAATATCGTAATCCACAAAGGAGCGAAGATTGGCGCAGGAGCCGTCGTTCTTTGTGATGTTCCTGAAAGTGCTACTGCCGTTGGCGTACCTGCAAGAATCATCATGACTAGTGAAATGTGATTAATTTTAAGGAATTATATATGGCTTGTTGCGATGAAATAGAAGTAGTTTCTACTGATCTTGTCTCAATCGTATTGCCCGTTTTTAATACTGCGGATTATCTTTCGACTTGCATAGAAAGTCTATTATGCCAGACCTATCCGAACATCGAAATTGTGATTGTTGACGATGGGTCAAGTGATGGTTCTTCTGATATTTGCGATCATTACTCAATTAGTAATGAAAATATCAGTGTCTATCACATTGAGAATCACGGCGTCTCATATGCAAGAAACCTTGGGATTGGTGCCTCAAAGGGGTCGTATATAACTTTTATCGATAGCGATGATGTTGTTCCGGCTTACTACATTGACTATCTAATGAAAGGATTGGCAAACGGGTCGGCCGACTTATCATGCGTTCAACTGCAGGAGATTGAAAACCAAAGCGCTATCAGCTCATTACCATGCGAATTAGATTTACCTGCATTTGAAATTGTGAATACCAAAACAGCTTTGTCGAAACTACTTCGTAACGTAGATATCTGCGAGTCTGCGTGTGGAAAAGTTGCAAAAGCTTCTTTTTGGAAGCAACATAAGTTTCCCGTTGGGCGGGTTTACGAGGATTTAGCAACTTGCGCAGGGATTATCAATGACGCTGATTCCATTGCGTTTTCCCCTGGGAAGATTTATGGCCAAGTTTATCGCGTTGGATCTCTTTCTAGAAAAGGCAAAATTAGTAATAAGCAATATTCCGATTGGAGTTATGCACTGAATCGTTCGATGAATACTATTAAAAATAGTAAACATTATGACGAGCTCGAAGATGAAATTGAATGCTTCATGATGTTAAACAGTGTTCGATTGATTCGTCTCTTTAACGATATTAATAAACCTGACGAGAATAGTCTCTCTATCAGGAACGAAGCCAGGGACTATGTCACTCTTCATTTGAGGACAATCAGAAAAAATGCCTTGGCTTCTCGCTCCTTACTTTTAAAGTCTTATATGAGTTCAAAAGCACCCTGGGCATATTCCGTAGCATTTTCAGCATATCAGCGCGTTAAGTTGATGAGGCGTAAGAAATGACGCGTCTCAATTACGAACATAACGGGTCGAAAAAATTAGACAGCAAGATGAGCTTGCTTTCATATAGCGTTAGTGACTTTATACTATTCAACATTTTCTTTCTGCTTGCCTTTCAGAATGCATTTCAAAAGCTCTTTGGAGGGGCATTTGCATATATCGACGAGTTTTCAGCCCTTCTTCTTTGTTGCTGGGCGGTCTTCAGTATGCATGGGCACAAAACTCGTTATTGTATGATTTCACGCTATTTGCTGTTGATTAACAGCCTTCTTCTTCTGTTGGGATTGTGCGGTAACTTATTGTATAAGTTACAGCCTGCTTATCAGGCGATTGCAATCGATGCCTTTGCCTGTTCGAAGTTCATTATTTCTTTGATTTCTTCCGTAGTGATTCTACAAAAGCGATCAGTGATTGAACTTGCATCTAGCTTTGCAAAATTTATCCTCCCATTACTACTAATCTTATATTTTCTTAATCAATTTATTGATCTTGGCCTGTCATCTGGCGAGCGATTAGGATATTCATTCTTATTCGGCCATCCGACGAATTTTGCCGCAACTGTTGTCTGTCTGATTAGCATTCTTCTACTTGATGTTAAATCCAATAGGTTATTTATCGTCTGTGGACTGCTTGTTCTCTGCGCTACGGGACGCTTCAAGGCCATCGGATTTGCTTTCATCATTGCTGCTGCAGTTTTCTTGTATTCGAATAAGAAAAAGATTCCCCTCTCTTTCATTCTTCTAGCGGGATGTGGAGCATTGTTTCTTGTTTACGATCAGATATCGCTTTATTTTTTTGACTCCACTACGGCACGAAGCGTTCTTCTGTCAACGTCCTTTGACGTTGCAAACATGCATTGGCCACTAGGCAGCGGTCTTGCTACTTACGGTTCTAATGCATCTGCTGATTATTATTCGTCATTCTATTATTCCTTAGGGTTCCCAAGCGTTTATGGCCTTGGTCCCATGAATCACGATTATTTAGTTGACAGTTTTTGGCCTGCTGTTATTGGCCAATGTGGCTATATTGGCCTGTTGCTGGTTGCCATCATATTTGTACTTCTATTTTCAATGTCCCGCAAAGCCGTAGATCATGGTGTCCCTCTCTGGGCTAGCTTTGCGATTCCCATCTACCTTCTAATAGCAAGCACATCTGAGGCAAGTATTTTTTCTTCATATTCAGTTTTACTTGCTATGACTTTTGCGATGTTGACTGCAGACTCAAACCCATTTCATGTGGGGGAATCAGATGAATAAAAAACACGGTACTTTTTTTAAGAATGCTGCCTGGCAATATGGCCTTCAAATAATCAAATACTTGTTTCCCTTAATTACACTGCCTTACTTGACACGCGTGCTGGAACCCGAAGGTTATGCATTCTATGCTTACGTGATATCTTTCATGTCCTTCGCGCAGGTTTTTGTTGATTTTGGATTTAACCTTTCGGGTACCAAGCGAATCGCGAAGGCACGATCAATAAAAGAGGAAAACCACGTTATAGGAGCAGTAACCGAAGCGAGACTCCTTCTTTGCATCGTTGCAGGCGTGGCTGTAATGGTTACTGCATCTTTCCTGCCGCTTACACAAAATAGGTTGCCCTATGTCTTTCTGGCATTCACAGCGGTATGCGGAAAGGGGCTAGTTCCCGATTTCCTTTTTCAGGGGCATGAGAATATGGGGCCGATCACCACACGTTTCTTTGCCTCGAAAAGCATATCGACTATCTTTACGTTCGTACTTGTACATTCAATTAACGACATCATGTGGGTGCCAGTGCTCGATATAGTCTCGAACGGCGTTGCACTTGCATGGTCGTTTGCGGCCGCGAAGCGGAGCTTTGGCACTACCATCGAGCTCGCGCCGCTAAGCGAATCACTTGCTGAACTTAGAACTTCGGGTTTATATTGCTTTTCGAACATGGCCGCAAGCGTTTTCTCGGGTTTTACGACGCTGCTTATCGGCGCAGTCGTGACCGATGCGGCCCAGGTCGCCTATTGGTCTTTGTCTATGACGGCAGTCACCGCGGTTCAGGCGCTCTATGAGCCTATCATCAACAGCCTATACCCTCATATGGTAAATACAGGAGACTATTGCTTTGCCCGAAAACTAAGTATTTTGGCATTGCCAGCCGTCTTAATCGGCACAGTTGCTTTCTGTTTACTTTCTAAATCTATCATGCTTGTTTTAGGCGGCGAACAATACCTAGAAGGCTCTTGGGTGCTCGTGTGGGCGAGTCCGTTACTTGTATTTAGCTTCTTTGGCATGCTATTTGGCTGGCCAGTCCTCGGGGCAGTAGGTAAAGTCGCTGAGGTCACAAAGTCCACCGTAATAAGTGCCTTATTCTGCATCGTTACGCTTCTGATTGCCTCGTTTACTGGTATGACGGACCTCCATGTGATTTGCGCCATTCGATGTGCCACGGAGGCTTTACTGTGCGGAATTAGGTTTTATCACGCACTTCCCGTGCTGCATTAAAAGGAGTCCTGCAATGGATAAGTTAATGGATGAAGAGCGGACATATCTAACGCTTGACGAGGTGCATGAAGAGCTACTGAATTTGCTTCTGCGTTTTGATGCTTTTTGCAAGGAACATAATCTTCGTTATTCGCTAGATTCGGGAACGCTTTTGGGGGCAGTTCGTCATAAGGGTTTTATTCCATGGGACGACGATATTGATTTGAATATGCCTAGGCCTGATTACGATAGATTGTTAAAAATTGCAAATTATCTGCCAACTGATTTGTGCGTTATAAACGCCTCCAATAGCAACTTTACTGGAGGGTTTACGAAGCTATGCACTTCTAATATTCGAGCTCAGGAGCCTTCTTATGACGGGGTAATGGAAGAAATGCTTTGGATCGATATCTTCCCAACTGATGGCGTCCCTGAAAACTCAGAACTATTTAGAAAGTCAAAAAAACGCATTCAGAGAGCATTGAAGCGCAACGAGTGGGCAAATATAAACCTCAATTACGAACGAGGGGCGCGTAAAGTAATCAAGACAATTTTTGGCTGGCTCTTCAGGTTCCAAAATCCTAAAAGTCGTTTGTTAAAGCTCATTGATGAGACCATTGCATGTCCTGGATATGAGTCTGCCAAGCGGGTTGGATGCTTTTTTGGCGCAGAAAATGGACTCTGGACACTACCTAAAAGCGCATATGAAAAGACCGTATATCTGGAATTTGAGGGGCATATGCTGCCTTGTATGAGTTGCTGGGACGAATTCCTTACTGACCTCTACGGGGACTATATGAAACTTCCTTCCGAGAACGATAGGCAAACTCACTGTCTTAAGGCGTGGCGCGCCTGAGCTCCGAAGTCCAGATTTTTGACCCATGAAAGGATTATTCTATGATTAACTTCGCGGTAGGTCCTGTACCCTCTTCCGAAAACGTAAGAGCAATTGGTTCCCTAGATACTCCTTATTTCCGCACGCCGGAATTTTCACATACCATGCTCCAAAACGAGCAGCTTCTTTGCAACCTAGCCCACGCACCCGAGGGGTCACGTGCGATCTTCCCAACTTGCTCGGGCACCGGGGCGATGGAAGCCGCTATCATGGGGCTTCTTGATCCCATCAACGACAAGGCAATTGTTGTTGATGGCGGCAGTTTCGGTCACAGGTTCCGTTCTATGCTTGAGCTACACGGCATTGACAACGTCCCAATCGAGCTTGTACCTGGCACTCCACTTACCGAAGCTGACCTCGAGTCTATCAACGTTGGGGACTGTACCGCTTTCCTCGTAAACCTGGGCGAGACCTCACAAGGTGTGCTCTATGACGCTAGCCTCATAGGGCGATTTTGTCGTGAACACGATCTGTTTCTAATCGTAGACGGCATCAGCTCTTTCTTGGCCGATCCATTCGACATGGAAAGCATGGGGGCTGATGTGCTTATTACCGATGCCCAAAAAGCCTTAGCCTGTCCTCCGGGCGTGGCGCCTATGGTCCTCTCACCTGATGCTGTTAAAAGAGCGAATTCTCTTACGCAGCCGTGCATGTATTTAAATCTTTGTGACATGCTAAAGAATCAAGAGCGTGGGCAGACTCCGTTCACCCCTGCAGTGACAACGCTATTGCAAATTCACGAGAGGCTAGCCGCTCTAGATGCCGCCGGTGGCGCTAAAGCTGAAGTTGCTCGATGTGCCGACGTGGCCAATGACTTCCGCAATAGGATCTTCTCGGCCGGTCTACCTTTTCAAATGCGCCTAGCTTCTCCCTCAAATGCCGTGACCTATATCGAAAGCCCTTACGTGAGTGCCAAGGCACTGTTCGCCTTGCTTAAAGATGAGTACGGCATCTGGCTGTGTCCCAACGGCGGGGAAAAGGCTGACACCTCGTTCAGAGTAGGGCACATCGGCAATCATCCGCTCTCTGATAATGTGCTTTTAGTTGCAGCACTCGTCGATGCTTGCGGACGTTTGGAGTCTAAGCACGACAAGGAAGCCAATAAATGATGAAGGTCATCACCTATGGTACCTACGACCATCTCCATCGTGGACATGTGCGTCTACTGGAGCGCGCAAAGGCTTTGGGCGACTACCTAATCGTAGGTGTCACTTCTGATGATTTCGACAAGCAGCGTGGCAAGATTAACGTGCAGCAGCCTCTCGAGGAGCGCATTGCTGCAGTAAGAGCCACGGGTATTGCCGACAAGATAATTGTCGAAGAGTATGAGGGTCAAAAAATTGATGATATCAAGCGCTATGGCGTGGATATTTTCACTGTAGGCTCTGACTGGGTAGGGCATTTCGATTATCTAAACGAGTACTGTAAGGTTGAATACCTTGAACGTACCCGCGGTGTATCATCCACAGAAATTCGCAGCACTAAAAAACAGCGTTGCGGCTTGGTTGGATATACTGACTACATGAACCGCGTGTATGCAGAATGCGGTTTAGTTAACGGCCTTGATGTCGTTGCGATATGCACGAAAGATAGAAGCTCGCTAAGCAAGAACTCGTTAAGCGCTCCGCTGATTACAGATAATTTCAACGAATTGCTAGACGCCGTGGATTTGGTCTATATCCACTCGCATCCAGATTGCCATTATGAACAAGTAAAGAAGGCGCTTGAGGCAGGCAAGCATGTTATGTGTGAAGCTCCGCTCGCCAAAAGCGCAGCAGAATGCGATGAGCTATTTTCCTTAGCTGACGAGCGAGACTTAGTGCTTATGGACTCCCTCCGAACCGCGTATTCAACAGCATACGCACGAATGTTATTGCTTGTAGCGGGCGGTCGTATCGGCGACGTCGTATCCGTTGATGCAACTTGTACTAACCTCAATACGAACCGTCCGCCGTATTCATTGAGCCATGAAACAGCCTGGAGCAGCATGGCCGCATGGGGACCCACAGCACTGCTGCCGATATTTCAAATATTGGGTTCCAGCCCCGAGACTGTGCAGTTTTCCTCCTTATGTGATCTGAAAGATAAGGCCTTCGACAATTTCTCCAGAATCAGTGTTGAGTTCCAAGGGGCCGTTGGTAGTGCAAAAGTAGGTGCAGGCGCAAAGTCCGAAGGAAGCCTTGTAGTCTCTGGCACCAAAGGCTATGTATACGTTCCTGCTCCTTGGTGGAAAACGGACTACTTTGAAATTCGCTACGAAAATTCATCTGACAACCGTCGTTATTTCTACCAATTGGATGGAGAGGGAATTCGATTTGAGTGGGTTTCTTTCCTAAGAATGATTGAGGCGGTGAGCGAAGGTACTGATGGTGAAGAGGCACTTCGCCGTGAAGGCGGTATTGAAAGAGATATAACACGTGCAATCTGTGAAGTGATCGGTTCCTTTGAGCGAGGCGATCACGTTAGATACATGGAGGTTCATAAATGAAGAAAATTCTTCTATTAGGCGGTCCCGTTTTCCAAAAACCTGTAATTCAGCGCGCAAAGTCTATGGGGCTTTACGTTGGCGTGGCTGACATCAGTCAGGATGCTCCCTCAGCATCACTCGCTGATGAGTTTTTTCAGGGTTCCATTAGAGATTATGATGCCATGCTCGCGATTGCTCGTGAGTTTAAACCGGATGCCATTGCCAGCGGAGCATGCGATACCTCGGTTGTCACTGTTGCTCGTCTTTGTGAGGAGCTAGGGCTGCCAGGCAATTCAGTAGATGCCGCTCTTAATTCTACCGACAAATTTAGGATGATAAATTGCTTTGCTCAAGAGGGGGTTCCTCATCCTGCCTTCGCCGTAGCCAAGGTGAGTGAGCTTGATACTTTTGTTCCCCCTTTCTCCTATCCTGTCATAACAAAACCTACTGACAGCGCTGGAGGCAGGGGAGTGAATCTGGTTTCATCACCTGAGGAACTCCCCGCAGCACTTCAGACTGCATCTAAAGCAGGCATCTCGGGCGATGTGCTTGTAGAAGAATGTATGACCGGCCCTGAAGTCAGCGTGGAAATTATCGTTTCTGGCGGTATCCCTCATGTACTGCAGGTTACCGATAAGTTAACTTCCGGCGCTCCGAATTTCTTTGAAATTGGCCATATTCAACCCACAAGTTTAAGTTGCGAACAGCGTCGGGCAATTTCGGATGTTGCTTCATCCGCCGTACTAGCCGTTGGTCTCAAAAATAGCGCCGCGCATGCAGAAGTGATGCTAACTTCCGAAGGTCCTAAGATGGTTGAGCTTGGAGCTCGACTTGGTGGCGACTGGATTACCTCGCATCTTATCTGGAACTCTGTGTCGGGCATCGACATGGTTGAGACCATGATTAAGCTGGCATTGGGAGAAGAGTTCAGTGAGCTCAGCTACAATGATAGCGGTAAATTCGTAGCAACTAAATTCCTTCCTGCTCGCGAGGGCGTACTTCAGGAATTAAACGGTATTGAAACTGCAAGAGATTCCGAAGGCGTTATTCATGTTGAAGTTCACGGTATCGTTGGAAAACAGTACGGAAAAGCAGTGGATGATTCTGCTCGCTTTGCTTCCGTTGTTGCCAGCGGCAACACGAAAGAAGAAGCGTTAACCAACTGCGACCGTGCTCTTAGGTTAATTGAAGTTCAAATGGGATAAGAACTATTCGCTAACTCTATATGCTGGTTTTTTTGAGGCCGGATTGCTTTGTTTACTAGTAACAAAGCAATCCGGCCTTATTTGTACAGGCTCCTAATCCGAGGGTCCTTTGCTGCTTTTGAAGCAAGCAATCTATTCACCCTTTTATTTCTCCTTTTTGGAGAACCTTTCGCATAGTCCCACTATATGGATACTGAATCAGAGAATTCTGAATGCAGAACGATAATTGTAGTATTGCCAATTGATCTTTAATGGCGGAGGAGACAATGGACCTAACGAATCTACCTGAGTACATCTCAGCGATTGTGGCAATCATCGCGTTGTTCATTTCTTGTTACCAAGCTCGTCTCAGTAATAAACAGTCTCTATTTAATCGACGTTTAAATATTTGGATAACCGTCGATAAACTCATGAGCGTTTACGCAAAAAACGCGAAGAACTTGGAACATAACGACGAACCGCAACTGGCTATCGACCGGCTATTTGTTTGGCTAACTAACACCACGTACTTGCAATCAATCTCAGCTTCAATTAATAAGGTATTAGATGCCGACCTTCAACTTAAATTGCATTTAAAGCTTGACGAAATGAAATCGCTCGCCATGGAGGCGAGATTTTGCTTCAAGGGAAAGAGTGGAGAGGCAATTGCCGAATTCATAGAAGCTTATCAATCCCTTTTGTTTTCAATGTATCAGTATCAGATTCTATTGAATAAGATGTCTCAGAGTTCAAAGGAATATCAATGGACGCTTGAACAGGCATCTGAAAAGTTACATGAGCCCGATCATCGGAGAGAGCTCTTCGAGAAAGAAAATGCCCTTGCCGCTTCATACAAGACTCTGTGTCAGCAAAACAAGCGGGATAGGATTCAGCGTCAAATAAAGCTAACAGGCCCTATATGGCGCTGAGCTAAAAATTGGGTGCCTAAGACGGTCGATGCCGCATCTAATCTCAATGCTATTAGTCCATTGATCAAAAACTCTTAAGCTCTAAAGAAACGCAAGACCCGCCAGCTTTCATTGCTGCGAGTTTGAAACGTTACCAATTAGAATAGAACCCTGTGCCGGAATTAGATTTGGAAGCTGACTCAGGTGAACTTTAAGGACGAATACATAAATAGTCAGATGTTCAGCTGGAGACATCATCCACTGCGGTACGTGGCAAGGGAGGATGAGCTCGCTTACAGTCGTCTTTATGGCTGCGTAGGACAATTGGCGGATTCCGTTAGTGGTTTAGTCTCTACGCCATCTTTCAACCAGTTTTTACTTGAATCCTGTCAGCTTTTGACTAACTCGCTAGATCTAATTCATCAAGGTTACTTCGACGCTGCCTTTTATTCAGTTAGACAAGCTGGAGAGATCATCCTTGTCGGTACGTTGTTTTCGAATCTAGAAGAATCTGAGCGCAAGGCTAAATATGAGAAATGGGTCTCGCTCGACAGGTTCCCCTCATTTAGCGAACTATCCAAAATGCTGCGTTCAAAAGATATTGAATATCGAGACCTTCTTGAACAAATGCCCGAAATTGATGAGCTAATCAGCAAGCTCAATAAGAGGGCGAACAAGTATATTCACAAACAAGGCCACGAATCCTTTTATACCAAGCCTTACGAGGTGGTTCCCGAAAGCGCGAAGCATATTCGAGAGGATTTCACCGATTATTTCACGACTACTGTAAAGGTCTGTGCAATTTTTCGACTTGCCGTCGATCCTTTCCCCATATTACTGAGCGACCCCGAATGCGAATACAGATTCCCTGATTGTATGACAATCGAATTCGGACAACACTTTATTGATAATTGTTTGGGAAGCGATTTTGTTGAGCATTACATCAAGACGGATTTCTACCGCAATTGGGTGAATGCGATTAAGTCAACATTTCCTCAGTTGAAGGAGGCAACATATTATGTCTCAAACCTGCACTATATTGATTTGTTTAACATCAAAGACATTCTTGATGAGCTAGATAAGTTAACGTTATACGAGGCAACTGCTGTTTTATTCACTGCACTATTCTCAGAGAAAGTAATTGCCATTCATATAACTGGCATGCTTGATGCATTTAGTAATTCGGCAAGACCATCAAGCGGTCTGTACCTTTCAGACATGAGTGATTACGCCGAGCAGCTTGGTGGAGTCAACGTTCCACTCGCGGAGATCTGTCATCTCGCCAGGCTTGATACATCGCATGAGTTTTCTCCCGTTAGTTCATTCATTACTTCGTTTTCTATTGCGTCAGATTTTGTTTGCGTTGAGACCGATAAGCTTCTTGATGACAATGAAGTTGAGCTAGGCCGAAAAGCGGCAGAAGAGCTTGGCCAACTTTGCAGGCAGATCAAAGTTGGCCAATGTGCCATGTCTGAATTGAAAGAGACTGTACTGTTCAAGTGGATTAAACTGAACGCGTAAGTATTTCGTTGTCGCGTCTACGGCGGCAAAAAGGAATCGGTCATGGGCGCATGCTCTATCCATGGCGTCATGAAGCGCGTGAAGGCCAACGTCGTGCCAGTGTCGATCTACGAGCCCGCGCTGGACGCACCGGAGTTCTTCGGCTCCAAGGTGACCCACGACCTTGAGGCCTTCAAGGCCGGCTGCGACATGATCGTCGCCAACCGCTGGAGCGACGAGTTCGCGGACGTGGCGGACAAGGTCTATACGAGGGATCTGTTTAAGCGGGATTTAGGGAGAGTTGCCTGCAATAGGTTGGGCTTGACCTACATCGAAGTCACGTTAGCTGAGGACGGGGGTGTCGGCAAGCGCCGATACACCCCCCCCGTCTTTCGTAGTTATCAGCAATTACAATAACGAATACCGAAAGTGCGAGTTCAGCAACATATTCAAGTAGAGGACATTCGCTGTTAAATATATTCGTTCAGCAAGCACTTGGTCTAGTGACACAAATCCAAGAACGATCGAATGGAGGACAACTATGCAAGCCGATGAAATCACCGAGACAATTAAAAGCTACATGCAATGTGACGACATTGGTCTTCAAGCGTTAGTCTTGTATGGTGAGTGGGGTTCGGGCAAGACATATTATTGCGAGAACGACCTTAAAGCTGCGCTTAACGAAATAGACGTAAAGATTTGTCGCGTATCGCTATTTGGTGTTTCCGATTATGTTGAGATCTGTAATAGGGTTCTGGCCTCTTGGTTTCATTTTTCTGAAAAACCCTCGAATCGCATCTCTGCCGCAATAGACGTTATTAAGAAAGGCGCACTTGACGTTGGTAAGTCAATATCTAGCAAACAACTAGCTAGATTTGGAATTCAGATTTCTATTAAACCCGACTTATTACTATCTCTAATTGGTATGAAAAAAGTTCTCGTGATATTTGACGATTGCGAACGCAGTAGCTTCACTCATGATGACCGTTCATTTCTTGGGTTCGTTAACAATATGGTCGAAAACCATGGCTGGCATGTGATGCTCGTTAGAAATCAGCCGCTGTCTTTTGAGGATGACTGTTCTGTTGAAAAGGCGGTTATTAGCCAAATCGAGTATGAGCCAGACTTACAGGTACTTTACCGAGTCATGGTAGAGGACAGGCTGCATATTCCCGAACAGATTGGCTTTGAAGTCAAGGATGCAGTAATTGACGGACTTAAGGGTTCCCTTGTCAATGCAAGAGCTCTATTAAGATCAATCCCGTCTATTAACTACGCATTAAGCACGCCAATTCTTTTAGATGAATCTATCGATTTTCATGGAAGAGTAAAAGCATTCTCAGATTTTGTTGGATATGCAGTTCAAGCATCAGCAGGAGTAGTTCCAAAGGAACCAAAGCGTGCAAATAGCTCAATGAACATTTGCGACGATTCTGAACTCCAGGATTACGATTACTATCTAACTTTATCAAAGGCCCTTGCCCCTTTAACTGAAGGTAAGGATGTAGACCCAGAAACTGTTAAGAGTTCTTTCATAAAATATGTACTGAAGAAAAATCCCAATTCTGCTGCAGACGTTAAGGCCCAAGAAATGGAATACCATTGGGGCACTTTGCGCTGCTTGGAAGACAGTCAGGTTGAATTGCTGGCGAACCAATTTAAAGACATGCTTGCTAAGGGGCAGTATTCTCAAGGTTGGTTCTATAAGTTCATTGGGTTTACGCTAGATCTAATCAATCTTGGATTCTGGGATGAATCTTTTCGCGAGAAGCTTCTTGATTCGCTTCGACTCGCCGCCAAACATGACCCCAAGTGCGATGCCGCCGCTTTGAGGCAAGAACGAGCTAATTTTAATGATTTTTATGGTACTGAAGTCAATCTGATAATGGACAAACTTATAACCGAGGTTGAACAAGATGAAAGGGAGCAAGATTTAAATCGCATCAGTCTTGAGTTTTCTTTAATTGGCCAGAACACGGGTAAAACAATCTCTACGTTTTTTGAAGAAGCCATAAAGTCCGATTACCAAAAAAGAATATTGGATGTACCAGCTGAAACTGTGGCCATGTCAACCTATGAAGGAACGGCCGACTCACAAAATTCCCTGCATTCATTTTTTCATACCGGCATGAAGAGATATGCAGACAAGCATAGCCTGAATGAAGCCGTTGAATGGTTGAAAAAGATAGACGCTCAACTTGTCAAAGTGGGGTCAAAATCTCGCATGGGTGGACTAAGGACCAAATGGATTCGCAATGACATCAAGCAGGCAATCGAAACGTTGAGTGAAAGGGCGCAGGATATATCGACTGATTCCGATGTCGATATGTGATTGTACCTAGTTGCCCAACAGCTTGCCGATGCCATGCGCTTGTTCAACGTACTCGATCCTTCCTTTCACCGATTGGCAAAACGATTTACACCTAATTGTTGGCACTGCTCAGAGGCATTTTCTTTATTTACGGCTTGATCTCGGTAAACTGATAACTGCTGCTACCAGGGCATTTTCTGGTGCACATTCTATTGGCTCCTGCGAAGATCGGAGCAGGTATGTTTGCTGCCAAGTCCCACACCAGCCGTCATTACATTCCGATTGTTGCCATGGCCTGCCTATGCGTTTTGCTGGGCGGGCCTTCTTATGCCGCTGGCGCGGAGAGCCTCATCATCGCAGGCGCGACGTACTACGAGCCGGGCGTGTCGGGCCCCGGCTGGGTCTGGACCGATGCCGACCACCTGGAGCTTAATGGCTACGCGGGCGAGGCCATCGGCGCCGAGGGCGACCTGGTGCTGACGCTTGCCGGGCAGAACTCCGTGACGGAGTCGCATGCGCCCGATGCGGACATCACGCTGTGCGGCATGGAGGTGTGGGGCAACCTGACGCTTCGCGGCACCGGGACCCTGACGGCGACGGGCTCGCAGTGCGGGATCCACGCTTCGCAGACGCTCGTGGTGGACGGATGCACCGTCGATGCCCGGGCAGACGGGGCCGATATAACGGACGAGGCGGTTGCCGGCGTGATCTCAGGCGACATGGCCGTGCGCGGCAGCGGGCGCGTCGTTGCTGCGGGCGCCGGGTTCGGAGCGGGCGTGCGCACCTATGGCGTGTATCTGCAGGACGCGGGCATTGGCGCTGGTGCGGCCGGCTGTCGGCTATCCGTCGACGCCTCGTGGCTCGATGCGACCGGTGCCGACGGCGGCGTTGCGTGCACGGACGGGTCGCTTGTGTCCGCGCGGTTTGTGGCACCTGTTGGTGGAGTCTTTGGTGCTGATGGCGTGGTTGATGCCGGCGGTGCGGTGGCACCGCATGTGGTGATTGAGCCCGAGGGCGCGACGGCGCCGGCGGGGGAGACCGACGGGCGCGAGGTGCCCGGTGGCGCGGGCGAGCCGGCTGGTGGCGCCGGTCCTGCCGGTGGGCAGCCCGGTGCCGGGTCCGCGACGGATCCCGCCCTGAAGCCCGCGACTGCGACGCCCAAGACGATCACGACAACCAAAACGACAGTAAACAGGACCACGGTGTCCACGCCATCCAAGGCCAAGGCTGCCGGCGCCGCCACCGCCACGCTCCCCAAGACCGCCGACAGCAACTGGATCGCCGCCTCATTAGCGCTATTCCTGCTAGGAGCAGCGCTTATAGCTGCCGCGCACCGCTGCTCGGTATCGCATGCATCGTCATGGCGGTTGTTCCCGCTTTGAGCTACGCAGGCAACCGATTAAAAGCGAGTTTTATGTTTCCCAAAGTAGGGGCGCACCGGCTAACGCCGGCGCGCCCCTACTACTGAACGGACAGTTTTAATTACTAAGGATACGACAGCAATCCGTACATTCCGCACTGATATCTTCTGTATTGAAGACGTCGATGATGCACCCGTATACCATTGACGTCGACACCATC
>ERZ827492.555-NODE-555-length-34646-cov-87.324940_pt1 | contig 34646 bp, 34 predicted proteins | sample MGYA00519704_ERZ827492 | MGnify/ENA primary metagenome ERZ827492 (study PRJEB31778, sample SAMEA3449325) | human gut metagenome | biome: human gut; feature: human-associated habitat; material: faeces | place: United Kingdom | collected 2010/2012 ... | reverse complement strand
CCTGATTTTATTTGTCTACTATACAGTCTACTCCAATAATATAGGATTCTTTCTATTATGTTTTTCTTATCTACGATTTGTAATTCTATATTACAAATTTCGTTCTCGTCTAGCCTTGCAATTATATCCAAAACCCCTAATTTTTCATCTTTAAACTCTCTTCTTAATATTGGATTTCTACTTAAATCTATACTATCTATTTTTCTTTCCAATATTGTTTCTAAAAATCCCTTTGTAATACTTTCATTTCCCATCTCTCCAAATAAAGCTTGAAATACAACGTCTAACTTTGATGATAATGTTTTTACATTTTTCATTTACTTCATCCTTTCTTTTTTTCTTTTTTATTTGATAAATTATCACCTACTTTCTTTTTGGATTTAATACATTTGGAAATTGTAAGACAACTTCTTAGAAAACATTTCTCTAAGAAATAACTTGAAAAAAACATTATGAAAAAAGACTGTAAAACATTAAACAGTTTTACAATCTCTATTTTAATATATACATTAAATTAGCACAAGAAAAATCATAAACCAAAAATCGACAATTTAAGGGATGTCCCAAATTGAGAAAATCAGTCCCTTAAAAATAGGTCTCTTGTGTATATTTTTTCTTTTACGTCTTCTAAATCCTCGTTCATTCTGTTTGCTATTATAACATCTGACATATTTTTAAACTCTTCTAAATCGATTATTACTTTACTGTTAAAAAATTCTTTTTCATTTAATGTTGGCTCATATACAATAATTTCTATTCCTTTTGCTTTTATTCTTTTCATTACTCCTTGTATTGCACTCGACCTAAAATTATCTGATCCGCTTTTCATTGTTAATCTATATATTCCAACTATTTTAGGGTGTTTATTTATTATCATTTCAGCTATATGGTCTTTTCTTGTTGTATTGCTTTGAACAATTGCACTTATTAGGTTCTCTGGAACATCTTGATAATTTGCTTTTAATTGTTTTGTATCCTTTGGTAAGCAATAACCACCATAGCCAAATGATGGGTTATTATAGTGAGTTCCAATTCTTGGATCTAAGCAGACTCCTTCTATAATATCTTTTGTATTAAGTCCTTTAAGTTCTGCATATGTATCTAATTCATTAAAATATGCTACTCTTAACGCTAAATATGTATTAGCAAATAATTTTACAGCTTCTGCTTCTGTAGAATTCATAAATTTAACATCTACATTTTCTTTAAAGCAACAATCTTTCAAAATATTTGCAAACTCTTTTGCTTTTTCAGATTTTTCCCCTACTATAATTCTAGAAGGATATAAATTATCATACAAAGCATGTCCTTCTCTTAAAAATTCGGGACTGAACATTATATTGTCTATGTTATATTTTTCTTTCATTGCTTTTATAAAACCAACTGGAATTGTTGACTTTACAACCATTGTTGCATCTAAATTCATACTCTTTACTTTTTGAATAATGTCTTCAACAGAAGAAGTATCAAAATAGTTTTTAGTATCATCATAATTTGTAGGTGTACTAATAATAATAAACTTAGCTCCTATAAAAGCTTCTTTATAATCCAAAGTTGCCTTCAAATTTAATTTTTTCGTGCTAAAATATTCTTCTATTTCTTTATCTCTAATTGGCGATATGCGTTTATTTATCATATCCACCTTCTCTGGTATAACATCTAATGCTACAACTTCATTTTTTTGACTAAGTAATGTTGCTAAAGATAATCCTACATATCCTGTTCCTGCTACTGCTATTTTCATTTACTATTCCTCTTTTCTTATTTTAATATATTCTTATTATATAAAATACTGAAATAATTTACAATACATTTTTTAAAGACCAAATTTATAACTTCTATAAATTTGATCTTTTACACTGTACAAACGTTATTATTAATTTGTAAAAACTCTTCTTTTGAGAAATTTATAATATTATTTTTGTTAGTTCTTTTTACATATTTTTGTCTTTCTGCTATTATATTTAGAAAATCTCTATCATTAAGTTTCCTTCCATTAAAGCATATATAATTTTCTAATTCTTCAAAATACTCAATTTTATATAATGTATTTGTTTTTGCAAATGATGGTAGTCTTAGTGGACAATAATCATTAAGTATAACATTGTAGTCTTTAATTAAGTTCATACTGTTTTTTCCTGAAATTTTGGATATATTTATCATTTCAATTGTTCTATTGCTATCATTTTTTGCAACAATCATGTACCTTCTTTTTTCATCAATTGAATTACCATCTAGTTTTGGTGGAATAAAATTTAAAAACTGTCCGCTTTCTATCAATAATCTTCCTCTTCAGAAGTATTGTATTGTTTGGATAATTCAAATCCTTTTAATACCTTTTCAATCCTATACAGTTCTTTTTTTAGTTCATCATATGGTATTAGTGAAGATTTTGTTAAATAAAACCCAAATCTTTTTGATTTTTCAAAGAAGTAATTCCACGCATCAAATTCATGTGATAGTTCCGAGAGTTCTTGTGCAGAAGCATTACCAAATATTTCAACAGTTGTATTTAAAGTTTCTAAAATATCTTTATCAAAGTTTAATTCATTTACTTTAATGTCTTTAAACATTTCGTTATATTGTTTTCTATAATTATTCATTACAGTTTTCAAAACTACCCCATCTTTAAAAGCCATAAATTCTTCATTAAACATTGTTTTGCCATTGTTTTTTTCCATATATATTAGCTGAGCAAAAAACAAAAGTTTTTGAATTTTCATATTGCCTTCTCTTGTATTTGGTTTTTCAATTATTTTTTTACTGCAAAACCATTTTGCAACATCATTTGGATTTACTAAATTCATTCTGCACACCTTCTTTCTTATTGGTACATATATTTATATGTTACCATTTGTTTTACTCTAAATCAAGAAAATTCATTCGCCATTTTTCGACATTATTTGTATAATTTTATATTTTCTTTATACCATTTTATAAATCTTTCAATACCTTCTTTAAAAGAAGTTTTTGGATTATATCCTATTAATTTTTTTGCCTTTGAAATATCTGCAAAAGTTCTATCTACATCTCCTAGTTGCATTGGAAGTTGTTTGATTTTTGGTTCTACTCCAATAGCTTGTCCAATAGTATTTATCATTTCTTTTAGAGAAACCGGAGAAGAATTTCCTAAATTTAATATTTCATATACATCATTGTTGTTTTCTACATAGTTGCAAGACCTAATAATGCCATCTACAATATCATCAATATATGTATAATCTCTTGAAGTTGTTCCATCTCCAAACATTGGTATTTCTTTATCTTCAAGCATTAATCTTGTAAACTTATTAATCGCTAAATCTGGTCTTTGTTTTGGTCCATATACTGTAAAAAATCTAAGCATTATAACATTCATATCAAATAATTTATGATAAACATGTGTCATAACCTCATTAGCCTTTTTAGTTGCTGCATAAGGACTAATTGCAAAATCAACTATCATGTTTTCCTTAAAAGGAACTTCTTTGCAATTTCCATAAACGCTACTAGAAGATGCCATAACAAGATTTTTAACATTATGTGCTTTCATTTCTTCCAATATATTTTGAGTTCCCATGCAATTAACTTCTTGATAAAGTATTGGGTTTTCTATAGAAGGTCTAACTCCTGCCATAGCAGCTAAATGCATTACTATATCAATATTGTTCTCTTCAAAAATCTTTTTAACTGATTTCCTATCTCTAATGTCATTTCTATATAGTTTAAAATTGGAATTCTTAATCAATTCTTTTACATTATTTTCTTTTATTGTAGGATTATAAAAATCACAAAAATTATCAATTGCAACTACTCTATTTCCTTCTTTAATTAATCTTTCACTTAAACTAGAGCCAATAAAGCCTGCCCCACCGGTAATTAGATATGTTTTCATATTAGTTTGTCTCCTTTTTTCTAAACACATTTCTTTTTATTATATCTAGTAAATCTTTTACATCCTTTTTATAAACAATTAAATTTATTGGAAGTACAACTATTAATGTTAAAATTAAAACCATACATGCATATTTTATCCATATAAGATAATTGGTAAATTCGTATGTTGGTAATAACTTTGATAGTAGCGCAACTACTATTAGCTGTATTGCTATTATTCCAAATCTAATAGTAGATTCACTTTGTTTTCTTTCTAATATACATTTGTTTGTATGGTATACAAATTCTACTGTTCTAATTAGCATTGCAACTAATGTTCCCATCGCTACTCCAACAATTCCATATTTCCACACTAATATTAAAGATATAAGAATATTAGAAATTGCTTCCACCCATGCTCCTTTTTGTGTTTCTTTAAAATGTCCTGCAGCTAGTGTAATTGAACTATATGGCAGTCTTATAGCCCATACAAATTCGGCTAAAACCAATAAAGTTGCAAATACTGGTCTAATATAGTTAGCATCTATTATTCCAAATGTATATACCTCTACAAATGGAATTATTAAAATTGCTGTGCTTATATATGCAATTGTTGTAATAGTATAATAAAACAGTTCATATGTTTTAAAACTTTTATTTAGTTGTTCTTTCTCTCCTTTAGCAATCATATCCCCAAAAGAGGCATCAATTCCTCCTGTAAAAGCTTGTATTATTGATTTTACGCCTTTAACAACTAAATAGTATACAGAATATACAGAAACTTCTGTTATCTGTGTAAAGAAGGTTAATATTGTTATATCAGTATTATTATGTATTACTGCTGCAATATGTTGAGCTAAGCCATCCCACTTTTGCTTTAATTGATAGTCCTTGTCCGCATCTTTTAAATTAATATTATATTTTTTTCTTACATAAATATTTTGTACTATTGGTCTTAGCACAAATATTATACTGCTTACTAACTTAACAACTTGTATACCTGCATTGCATTTTACTAGAACTATTATTGCTAATGTATTTAATATGTACCCAACCATTTGAATAATAGATGTAATATATGTTTTCTGCTCTGCTTGTAAATATAGTTTATATGTCATTCCAAAATAATACTCTGCTAATGTACTTATTGATATTATTAACACTAATGATAAAGTGTACATATATGCAAATTGGCTACTTACAATTGCAGGATAAGCAATTGATAAGACAATTAAGTATACAACAAATATTAGTGCAATTATTCTAAAAAACTTTTCAGAAGCTTTTAATATATTTTCTATTTGTTTTTTATTTTTGTTAGCTATAGGCTTGTATAAAGCAGCCTTAATAACAGGGCCTATTCCGAGATTCTAATAATGAAATGTATGCCAAAAATTGTGTTATCGATGAAATAAGTCCATTTACATTTGAACCAAAATTAGTAATAATTAATTTGGGTACTATAAAACCGCATAATAAGACTATAGCTTGTAAAAATAGTGATGTAATTATATTTAATATTGCTTTTTTACTTCTCAACTTTCCTCTCCCTTGGTAATTCTAGCATATCACCCAACTTTTTGTCCCATTCATTTGGCTCAAATTTTTCAAAGCCACTAAGATGGTAAAATGTCAGTTCCCCAAAATAAACTTTTCCATTTATATCATAAAAATCTACTCTCACATGAGGAATATCCTTACTTAGTTTTCTTGATAGTTCTATCATTTTCTCAAATCCTTTTGGTTTTTCTATATAGTCATTAAAATTTTTATAATGTTGTTTAAATGGTAGTTTCTTAAAATCCATATCATAATAGTTGAATTTTGTAGCATATGGTCTATCTTTTGCTACAAAAAGTAGTTTAGGTTCTCCATTGAAGCAGAAAAATTTGTAATCTTTAAGTTCTGTTCCAGATTCATCCACCATATATTGCTCAGCAATAATTCTTGGCTTTACATTTTTATATGGCCACTCTCTTCCTGTATAAAAATAGTTTCTTTTTAAACCTTTATTAATTTTTTTTCTTGTCTCTTTTATGTTTAATTTTGTTTTATCTTTGCAAATTATTAGCCCTCCTGAATCATGCGTGCATTTTATTACAAATTGGTTAGGCAATGTTGCAAAATTTATATCTTCAAACTTATCATATACTCCTAATGTTGGAATTATATATTCTTCCCCAATAATGTTTGCTACATATTTTTTTGCTTCATATTTATCTACCATCTTTGTATATTCTGGATTTCTATCGTATAGCTTTAGCCATTGAAGTTTTTCATTAAAAGTTTGTGGTTTTTTCAAATCCAATTTTTTATTGAATTTATATCTATACTTAATTTGTAGAAATATATAATCTGGTAATAATTTCAATAATTTTTTAATAAATTCTTTCATTTTAATCACTCTTCTTTCATTTTTTTATACGATGCCACCATATTTATAATAATATTGTATTAGAAGTTTTAAAGTTAATAAAAATAATATACCTCCAACCAAAAAAACAAAACAACTTTTTTCTTTTTTATTACTCATTTGAGTAGCTATTAGAGATGTAAATACAAAAACAGGGAAATAGCAATATGCTGCAAATCTCCACATCCAATACATGTAACTTGATAATAACGTAGCTATTGAACAGAAAGTTGAAAGCATCAAATATTGGTCATAATGATTAATTTTATTAATTAATGCTTTTCTTTTTATAAAACCTATAATTGTAATAATATAGTATGGTAATCCTTTAAAAACTGTTAAATAATTTTTTTGACTAATAATTTCACCTGTCTCATTTAAGTATTCAGATACTTGATTGCTTATTCCTGGTAAAAAACTAAACGTCTTAATTATAAGTGCATTAATTTTGTTAAAAAATATTAAGCAGGTAAATAATACTAAATATAATAATATCCTACGCCATTTTGCTTTTGATCCTAAAAGTGCAATATACAAAGGAATAACAATCCATGCTGATTCATGAAATAAGATTGCAAGTGTAACATAAATAATAGTATGTATTATTTTATTTTTAAAGAAATACGCAAATGAAATAGCTATTAATGCAATTGCCATACTTTGTTTCAACATATAGAATCCAAAAAGCCCATATGAACTAAATAATAAAAGCAATATTGCTAAAGGTTCTATTTTATCATAACAATTGTATGCCTTAAAAGTTAAAAAATAATAAATAAATGCTATAGTAAAAAAAAGTATATCTGAATTATATGTAAACAAATGTAAAAATAATTCAATATAATATAATCCTAGGGATCCTTCTTTTACATATTTAATTTGAGATTCATTTTCAAACTTAAATGCATAGTTAAGTCTATCTAATTTTGGTGGATTAGGTCCACATATCACTCCATAATATCCAAATATCAAGCATAAAACTATTATAGTGATAATGCTTATTCTTTTTTTAATTATATATTTTTTTCCATTTTCTACAGTTTCATCTGCTTTATTTTTTCTCTTTACTATTAATAAATAAGTAGCAAAAACAAACATAAAGTAATATATAATCTTTGCTATATAAACTAAATTTTCTGACATTATTAACCTCTTTAATTATTTTTCAAATTTATTATTTTATTAATGAAATCTTCCCATTGTTGGTTTATTATGTTTGGATTAAATTTTTCACTTATTTTCAATGCATTGTTTGCAATTTTTTGTGATAATTCATTATCTTCAATCAATTTAAGAATTGCTATGCTTAAAGCTTCCTCATCTCCAACTGGAACTAGTAACCCATTTTCTCCATTCTTTATTAATGTTTTTGGTCCTCCAACTGGGCAATCTGTTGATATACACGGTAATCCTAAAGCCATAGCTTCCATTAAAGCATTTGGCATTCCTTCATAATTTGACGAAAGGACAAAAATTCCTGCATTATATATATCCTTTTCTATGCAATTACTTTTTCCCATAAAAAAAATTTTTTCTGTCAAGTCTAGCTCTTTTATATATTTTTTTAGTTTTGTTTGTAATGGACCTGTTCCATAGAAAAGAAGTTTATAGTCAGTTCTATATTTACATACTTTTTCAAAGGAATCTATTAATAGTTTGTTGTTTTTTTGTTCATTTAATCTTCCTACAGCTACTATAGTTTTGTTCCTTTTTTTGGAAGGTTCTTTTACTATAAAATTACTATTAATTGGATTGGCAATAATCTTTGAAGGAACATCTATTATATCGCTAAAGTAAGCCTTTGCTTCTTCAGTTTGATATATAAAGCCATCAATACTCGTATACAAATATTTCATAATGTATCTTATTATGTTATTTTTAAATATTACACTAGGATCTCCTCTTTCAGATACAATGACAGGTATTTTTTTTATCTCTTTATTTGTCTTTTTTAAAAACAATATTCTAAATGAAGGTTCCGGCAAAAAGCTAATAATAATGTCCGGTTTTTCCTTTAGTATTACCTTTTTTAGCTTCATCTCTCTAACAATTGAAAGTTTTAATAATTTTTTTTTGATTCTACTAATTTTTGAAAAGTCTTTTACATCTAGACTTATTCTATTTATCTTATTATTTAGCTCATATTCATAATTACTTTTAATTATTGAAACTATTGTAATTTCATATTTTTCTATAAGTCTATTTGATAGATTTGCTATCACTCTTTCCGTTCCGTCCTTTTTGCATTGACATGCAGTTAATTAGTATTTTCAATTTTTTTCTCCTTATATATTAAATTTTTTTCCTAAAGTATAATCAAATTCATCTGGATAGAATTGTACATATCCTGACCAAGGATAAAATGTAAGTTCACCAAAATAAATTTTATTATTTATCCAGTATAAATCAACTCTTACAAATGAAAAATCTTGTGATAGTTTTTCAGCTATACTTTTCATTTGTTCAAGAGCTATCGGTTTTTTTATTATGTCTCCAAAATTTTCACAATCACTTTTGATATCTAAATAGTTCCAGTTTTTATCATAAAAATTTCTTTTATGTTTTTTATATCTATCTCCATCAAAAACTATATATTCTACTTTTCCATTAAAGCAAAAGAATTTATAATCATTTATACCTGTTAATCCATCTTCATTTCCTTCAAGATATTTTTCAATTATAATTTTATTAGTATTTGTTTCATAAGCCCATTCTCGACTATATGATTTTTTAGGGTTGTTTCTTACCCATTCATTTATTTGTTGTTTTACTTCTTCTTTCTTTATCTCATTTTTGTTTTTGCATATAAATACATTTTGTCCTCCACCTCCATTTGTTGTTTTTATAACAAATTTCTGTGGTAACTTATTAAAATCAATTTCTTTAGCATTAGAATATACTCCATAACATTCATTAAGAATATTTTCTAATCCCTTACTTTTTATATAATCACGTACTAAATATTTATCAACACACTTATGCATTAAATTATTTTTATATTTTAATTTATATATTTGAATTTTTTCAGTAAATCTTTCTGCATTTTCCAATTTCAGTCTTCGTCCTAATTTTATTTTATATTGAATTTTTAGCATTATCTTGTCTGGTAGCCAGCTTAAAGAATTCAAAATTATAAATCTAGCTTTCTGTGATTTAATTATTTTTTTATACCAATCCATTTTTATATTAATTTATCTCCTTTATATATGCATTTATAACAATTTTTCTATCAAACTCTTTTTCTACTTTTCTTCTTCCAGCTAATCCCATTTGTTTCTTCTCTTCATTTGATAAATTTATGAATTTCTCCACTTTTTCTATTGAATCTTTTGAATCTTTTTCTTTTATAACATATCCATTTATTCCATTATCTACAATTTCTCTGCAACCTGCCCTATTTGTTGTTATAATTGGTCTTCCTGATGCACAAGCTTCTAATAAGACATTTGACATTCCTTCTGGATAATATGTAGGATGTATTATACATGAAGCTTTTTGCATAAATGGTGTTATATTATCCTGTCTTCCATGGTATTCTATAATATTTTTATTTTGAAATTCATTTAATTTTTCATTATATTCTTGCTCGCAAAATCCTAATATGTGAAATTTGGTATTTGGATATTTATTTTTTATATATTCTGCTGTTTCTAAATACTGGTCTATTCCTTTTTCTTTCATAATTCTACTAATAAATAAAAATTCTATTGGTTCACTTTCTTTTGGATAATCAAGTAGTTTAAATCTATCTAAATTGACACCTGAACCTGGTATTAATTTTAATTTATTTCTAGCTATTTTTTGTTTTTGTAAGAACTCTAAATTTTCTTGATTTTGTGCAAAACAGCATTTTACTTTTTTTAATGCTATTCTATGTAAGGCAATCGCTGTTTTTTGTAGAATTCCTTTATTTTCTAGTGCTGTTCCTAAACCAGTTATATTTGCTATTTGTTTTGTTTTTGTTATTCTACACGCTATTCCTCCATATATATTGGGTTTTATTGTATATGTTAATACATAATCTGGCTTAATATTTCTTATTATTTTTATATATTTAAGCAATAGTTTTAAATCCTTTATTGGATTTATTCCCCTTCTATCTACTGCTGTTTCTATATATTGGCATCCAAGTTCTTTTAATTCTAATATTTTTGGTCCTTGTGGCAAAGATATATATACTTCACTGTTTAATTCTATTAACTTTTCTATCAATTCTTTTCTAAAATTGTATAAGCCTAAATCATTATTTGCTAATACTAGTATTCTCACTTCATTCCCCTCGCAGGCACTCCTACATAAATGCCTTCTTCTTCTATATTTTTTACTACTACTGCCCCTGCTCCTATAATGCAGTTTCCACATATATCTATATTATTTTTTACAGTTACTCCTGCTCCTATATGTGTTAGTGCTCCCACTTTAACAGTTCCGCATAATGTTACATTAGGAGATATATGTACAAAATCTTCTACTACATTATCATGTTCAATAATCGAACCTGTATTTATTATGCAGTGTTTCCCTATTTTTGCAAGTGGATTTATACATGTATTTGCCATAATAGTTGTTCCTTCTTGTATTTCTACACTCAGTCCAATTTGAGCACTTGGATGTATTGCAGTATAAAATTTTAATTTGAATAATTGGGATATTTCTTTTCTTTTTTTATTATCTCCTATCGCTATTATAAATTCATAATCCGGGTTTGATTTTGATATTGATATTCTATCAGCTAAATTGCCTATCACTTTATAATTTAATATTATATGCTCTCCTATTTTTTTATTATCATCCAAAAATCCAACAATTGTGTCTCCCGACTTTTTTATAATATCTGCTATAACCTTTGCATGTCCTCCTGCTCCTATTATAACTACATTTTTATGCATTTGATTTCTCCTTTACATTCCTGTAAAACTTTTGCATTGTTTCTACATTTTCGCCGTGAAATTCCGTCTCTCTTGAATACTTTTCCTACAGTCTTAAAAATTATTTTAATATCATTTTTTACGCTAATATTTTTTATATATTCTAAATCCTCGAGAAACTTTTCTTCCCAACTTATTGCATTTCTCCCATTTACTTGTGCTAGCCCTGTTAGTCCTGGTCTTACATCATGCCTATGTTTTTCTTCTTCTGTATAGTATGGCAAATATTCTACTAATAATGGCCTTGGTCCTACTATTGCCATATCTCCTTTTATTATATTTATTAGTTCTGGTAGCTCGTCTAAGCTTGTGCTTCTTAAGAATTTTCCAAATTTTGTTAGTCTATACTCGTCCGGTAATAGGTTTCCATCTATATCTCTTTTATCTGTCATTGTTCTAAATTTGTACAGTGTAAATATTTTTTCATTTTTTCCTGGTCTTTTTTGTTTGAATATTATAGGACTTCCTAGGTTTATTCTTACTAATATTCCAATAATTATCATTAATGGCATTAATACTATTAATGCCATTAGACTTAATATTAAGTCTAATGTTCGTTTTATGTATTTTGCGTACATTATGTTCTCCCCTTTTGGTTTTAATGGCCCTATCTACTAACACTATTCAAAGCATTTTTTTATTATATCTATTACTCTTTCTTGCTCTTCTTCTGTCATCTTGGTATCTGATGGCAAACATACTCCTCTGTTAAATAAGTCCTCCGATACTGATGTTCCATCATTTTTTGCTGTTATAAAGTCATATTCTTTAAATACTGGCTGTAAATGCATTGGCTTCCATACTGGTCTTGAGTCAATATTTTCCTTTTCTAGTGTTTCCATTATATTTAGTGGCTTAACTTTTGAGTCTTTGTCAATTGTCATTACAGATAGCCAATGATTTGGCTTTGTATTTTTTGGTATTGGTTGCATTTTTATTTCTTTTACTTTTTCTAATTCATTTTTATATTTATTGTATATTTCAGTTTTCTTCTCTATTCTTTTGTCCAAAACCTTTAGTTGACCTCTACCAATTCCTGCACAAATATTGCTCATTCTGTAGTTATAACCAATTTCTTTATGTTCATAGTGTCTCACTGGCTCTTTGCTTTGTGTTGCCCAAAATCTAACCTTTTTTATTCCATCTTCATTATTAGAAACTAGCATTCCTCCACCACTGGTTGTTATTATTTTATTTCCATTAAATGAAAATACCCCATATTCTCCAAAAGTTCCAGTTTGTTGACCATTATATATTGAGCCTAAACTTTCTGCTGCATCTTCAATTAATGGCACATTATGCTTTTTACAAATTTTTATTATTTCATCCATTTTAGCTGGTGTGCCATATAAATGTACTACAATTACAGCTTTTGGATTTGGATATTTTTCAAATGCTTTTTCCAAAGCCAATGGGTCCATATTCCATGTTTCATATTCGCTATCTATAAATACTGGTGTAGCATTTTGATATATTATTGGGTTACATGTTGCCGAAAATGTTAATGATGAGCAAAATACAATGTCTCCTTGCTTTACATTTAATGCTTTTAATCCTAAGTGTATTGCCGCAGATCCTGCTGATAGTGCTGCTCCAGTTTTTACTCCAACATAATTTGCAATTTCTTCTTCAAATTTGTTTACATTTTCCCCTAATGGTGCTATCCAATTTGTGTCAAATGCTTCTTTTATAAATTGCTGTTCATAACCTTCATCTGACATATGTGGTGAAGCTAATAATATTTTTTTACTCATATTGGTCATCGTCCCCTCTTTTGTAATTTATAATAACTATATATGTTATACAGCTACATTTATATTTTCTTTCTTTTTTTGGTTAACTTCTTCTGGTTCTTTGTATGTTGGCACTACTTGTTTCATTGTGCTTTTTATTTTGCCTATACTTATACTTTCATCTTGTATTATTTCTTTTAATTTTTCTAATTTTATTAACAATTGTTCATAAGTTATGCTTGATGGTTGTCCAATAAATATTTTATCGTGTGATGTTTTTGTAAGTCCTTCCTCTGACATTAATAATTCTTCATATAATTTCTCTCCTGGCCTCAACCCTGTAATTTTTATTTCTATATCCACATTTGGCTCTAGTCCAGATAATTTTATTAAACTAACTGCCAAATCATAAATTTTTACTGGTTCTCCCATATCCAATACGAAAACTTCTCCACCTTTTGCATAACTCATTGCCTGTAGCACTAGGCTTACAGCCTCTGGTATTGTCATAAAAAATCTTGTTATATCCCTGTGCGTTACTGTTACAGGGCCACCGTTCGCTATTTGTTTCTTAAATAACGGTAATACTGAGCCATTACTTCCCAACACGTTTCCAAATCTAACTGCTGCAAATTCTGTTTTGCTTTTTTTATTAAATGCTTGTATAATCATTTCGCACATTCTTTTTGTAGCACCCATTATATTTGTTGGATTTACAGCTTTGTCTGTTGAAATTAATACAAATCTTTTTACATTGTATTTGTCTGCACAATTTGCCATATTATATGTACCAAAAACATTGTTTTTTATTGCCTCTAATGGACTTACTTCCATCAATGGAACATGCTTGTGTGCAGCCGCATGAAATACTAAATATGGATTATATTGTTTAAAAACTTGCTCAAGTTTTTGCTTATCCCTTACGCTTCCTACTATTGCATCAATTTCAAATTTCTCATCATAATGATTTTGCTTTAATTCCATTTCTATATTGTATAAATTATTTTCGTATATATCAAAAATTATTAATTTGCTTGGATTAAATTTGGCTATTTGCCTGCATAATTCTGAACCTATTGAGCCTCCACCACCTGTTACTAGTATAGTTTGTCCTTTTATCAATTCTTCTATATTGTCATTTGATAATGTTATGGGTTCTCTGCCTAATAGGTCTTCTATTTCTATATCTCTTAAATTCTGTAGTAAGTTTTTATTTTTTATTATATCAGACACACTTGGTAATACTCTAATTTTTACTCCTGTTTCTTGACATATATTTAATATTTCTTTTTTGTTTTTGCTATCAATATTGCTTATTGAAAAAAAGATTATATCTATATTATTTTGTCTGCATATATTTGCTATGTCATATCTATTTCCTAATATTTTTATTCCTGAAATTGCATAATTCATTTTGTTTGGATTATCATCTATTAGTCCTACTATATTATAGTGACATTTCATAGTGTTTTTTATTGTTTTTATCATTTCACTTGATGCTTCTCCTGCTCCTATAATAAGTAGATTTTTTCTTTCTACTTGTTCATTTTTTACTGGATGTAATTCATTTAATGTAAATCTTATAATAACTCTATACGAAACTACCATTACAGCTGTTAATATTGTTGCAAGCACTATTTCCCTATAGCCTATTAATGGAGCTTTAAACAAAAATTTTACTAGCACTAATATTGCTCCAGAAAGTATAGACATACTAATATATTTTATATAATCAAATCCGTTTTCAAATCTAGTTATATTTCTGTATACATCTAGTAGATTAAAAGTAATTAGATACACAAATAAAGAAGCTACTACTGTATTGTAAAACATATTTAAGTATTGCAAATTTGTCGTTGGGTTTCCTTTTATTAAGCAACTACTAATGATGTATGAAGAATTAATTATGATTATATCTATTATGTATAAAACCATTGCTCTATACTTTTTTAATAATTTCATTGTTTCCCCCCTATTTGTCTTGCTCTTTTTACATATACCCCGTTTTTTGTATTATCTTCTCGCTTATTTCTTTTAATTTATTTGTTACTTTATATTCTTTTTCTGAAAATAGTTCTTCATGTAATTTTACAACATTTTCTTCTAATGTTATTGGTGGTCCATACCATACTCCATTTAATGTTATTCCCTGTGTTTTATATGGCCAGCCTTTACTTTCTACTATTTTATATGAAGCTACAGTTGGTATTAAAGAAAGTATTTCTTTTGTCTCTATATTTGTATATATAAGTGGTAATAATTTATCTGCTAATGTATTTAGTTCTAATATACTCATTGTTTTTGCTTTTTCAAATGCTGCTGTAAGCACTTTTCTCATTCTTTCTGTTCTTGCATAATCATTGTCTATTTTTCTTATTCTTGCAAATGCTAATGCTTGTGCTCCTGTTAGTTCATATGTTCCACCTTCTACTATTCCGGGAATTTGTGTTGCCTCTGCATCTGTTACTGTTAATTTTATACCACCAATTTCGTCTATTATTTCTTGCGTTGATGTAAAGTTTACTGTAGCAAACTCTGTTATATTCAAATCTAAATTTGTATTTAATGTACTCATTGACAAAGCTGGACCTCCGTAGGCATATGCATGGTTTACTTTGTCTAATCCATGGTTTGGTATGTCTAAATATGTATCTCTATATACAGATACTAGTTTTATTTCCTTATTTTTTTGATTTATACTTGCTATTATTATACAGTCTGATCTACTTCCTTCATATGTTCCTGCTGTATCTATTCCAAATAGCGCTATATTCCTATATTCTACTAAGTTTTCTTCTATTCCTTCTGTTACTTCTATTTCGTGTGGTTGTATTGGCACATAATTTAATTTTTTTATTTTGTTTACTATATATACTCCCGCTCCTACGGCTACTAGGGCTAATATTAATATTATAATAAGTAATACTTTTAATAATTTTTTCATATTTTCTCTTCTTTCGATTGTTTTTTCTTTAATTATTACTATATATCAAGGGTCGAATAAAGTCAATAATAATCGAGCAAAAAATTTTACCAATTGTTACTAGTTTAATCTCTTCTTCCGTAAGGCTAAGTAAAGCTTTCTTATATTTGCGTGCTTTCTATTGTTTTAAGTATTTTTTCTATTAGAATATATATAAACGTCATTATTTCAAAATATTTCTTTAAGACTTCACTTGGATTATCTTTTGTTGAAAAAACTTCAAACATGCTTTCCGTATCAAATAGCACATACATTTTGTTTTGTTTAATAATTATATGAAAATCAATTTTATATTTATTATAAATATCTAATAAACCTTCCTGTATATCAGATGTTAACAGTTGCATAGCAATTATGTTATTATCTGTATATACATTGAATATTTTTTCAAATCCATATGAATCCATTTCTAACTTTTGTGTTTTTTTAATTGATGATGAATAATCTCTAGTAATATTCAAATTAGAATTAATTGATTTTTCAAGTTCTATTTTTCCAAAAAGTCCTCCAAATATAGTCATAACTTTTTTCTCTTCATTTCCGTCTTTGTCCTTCTCCACTGTAATTCTTTGTACCAACAAGTCTGCCATTTTTATATTTTGATTATTTATTTTTCCCTCAAAATAATCATCTGATACATAACTATTATAGTAGCCTCCATAATTCGCCTCATCAAAAATATCACTTGGCATTTCTTTCAATGGAATATAATCTAATTCATCAATGAAATTTTGCAACATTTTTTCTATTATTTTTTCTTTATATTCTTGATTAGATTTTATAATCTCTTTTGAAATTTTTGACTCTGTATTTATTAATTTGGTTATTATTATTACAAATAAAATAAACATTGGTATTATTAAACGTATTAGTTTTGTATTATAACATATTAAATAAAATAAACTCAAAATAATTGTTATCATTACAATTGTTGTGATTATTGTTATTTTTTTCTTTCTCTTTTTCAAATTTTCCCAATTATCTATCATTTCATTTTTGTTTATATCTATGCTTGAAAAGAAATCATCAAAATTTTTATATTTCATTACATATTTTCTCCATCTATTTTAATATTTTCTTTTTTATATTCTTCTATCTGGAAAAATTCTTTTTCTTTAAATCCAAATATACCTGCAACTATATTGCTAGGAACAGTTTGAATTGCTGAGTTATATCTTTGTACATCTGTATTATATATTCTTCTAGCTGCTTGTAATTGACTTTCCATTTTTACCAGATTATTTTGTAAACTTATAAATTGTTCGCTTGCTTTTAATTCTGGATAATTTTCTGCTATTGCAATTACTTTATTTAAGCTCTTGTTTAATTCTCCTGCTTTTTTCAAATTTTGATTTTTTGCATATTCTGTTCTTTGTTTTGTAATATTTTCTAGAAGCTGTTTTTCGTGTTTTGCATATCCTTTTACACATTCTACTAAATTTGGTATTAAATCGAATCTTTGGTTTAAATAAATATCTATTCCAGATTCAGAACTTTTTACTTTGTTTTGTAATTTAATAATTTTATTATATTCTTTTATAATTAAAATAATTAAAATTGCAATTACAACAAGTGTCATCAATATTATTGTATCCATATTTATTCCCCCTTATTTTTCAATTATGGCCTTATTAATTAGTCCATTTTCATCATATTCATAAATAATTTCATAAGTTGTTCCTTTAGAAAACTTCTTTTTCATCTTTCTAAGTTCACTGGCATCATTTGTTTCTGTATCTGCAAAGTTTACCGTTATAATATGCTCAGGATTTTCTTCATTTGATTTAATAACTGTATCCAAAAAATTATTCATGAAAAATCCATCAGTACTACCATAATATAATGTTTTAAATTTACTGTTAAAAGAATCTACGTTATATTCTTTTTCTGTTTCTTGAAATTTTCCAAATATCATACCAAATATATCTGAAAAAGAATATTGTTCAAATAATTCTACTATAGAGTTTGGTACTATCTGATTGGATACTTTCTCAAATTTATTTAATACTTTGTTAATGGTTATTGCACCTATTCCAAGGATAACAAATATTAATATAATTACTATTATAATTATTTTCGTTGGTCTTCCATTATTATTAACTTTAGATTCTTTCTCAGCTGGCTCTGTATTTTCGTCTAGCAAGTCGTTAGCTGTTACATTAAATATTGTTGCCATTTTAGTTAATTTGTCTGCATCCGGAGTTGTTTGTCCTAATTCCCATTTTGAAACTGTTTGTCTTGTCACATCAAGTTTCTCTGCTAATTCCTCTTGTGACCATGCATTTCTCTTTCTTAATTTAATTATTTTTTCTTCAAGTTTCATTTCTATAAATCCCCCTATTTTTTATTTATATTGTGTTTATTCTCTTGTGACTAATTCAATTATACTATTTGTCAATTCTTATTTCAAGCAACTAATGTTGGAATTTTGTCACTTTTAGTTAACATTTGTCTATTCTATGCTTTTTTTGTCTCCCTTGTAAATTTCAAAAAAAATACACTTGCTATCAAGTGTATTGTGGTGCACCAGGAGGAATTCGAATCCCCGACCTCTCGGTTCGTAGCCGAGTGCTCTATCCAGCTAAGCTACTGGTGCATAAATTTTAACCTTAATTAGTATAGCATATATATCTTAAAAAAACAATACTGGTATTGATTATTATTTTAATTTGTGAAATAATATATTTTATTAAGGAGGAAACTTTATGCGAAAGTTTTTTAAATGTTTTTTGCTTGGGCTCATTTTTCTTTTTACTATTAGTTTAAATAAATGTGTAAAAGCAAATTCTATCAATTCTATTTCTATGGACATTTACATAGATAAAAATGGTGATGCTAATATAACTGAGACTTGGAATTGTTATTCTGATAGTGGCACGGAGGTATATCATCCTTATTATAACTTAGGTAATTCACAAATTATAAACCTATCTGTAAAAGAAGGCTCAGACTATTACTCTACCATTTCTAATTGGGATACTAGTGCAGATTTTTCAGATAAAGCTTATAAATGTGGTATTAATTATATTGATAATGGAGTTGAATTATGTTGGGGAATTAGTGATTATGGTTCTCATACTTATACAGTCAATTATACTATTACAAATTTTGTCTCTACTTTGTCTGATGCTCAAATGGTTTATTGGACTTTAATTCCTCACGACTTTTCTAACAGGATTGATAAAACTTATATTAAAATTTATGCTGATTTTGATATTCCTGATACTGTTGATGTTTGGGGATATGGTAATTATGGTGGCACTGCTTATGTATATGATGGCTATATAGAAATGCAGTCAGATGGTCCATTAGAAAAATATGAGTATATGACAATCTTAGTTAAATTTCCATTAGGATCTTTCGATTCTACCAATATTATAGATAATGATTTTGAATATTATTACGATATGTCAAAAGAAGGTAGTACTGCTTACGATAGCTCTTCTAACAATTACTCAACTAACTTTTTTAAAGATGTATTTTTACCAATATTCTTGATATGCTTTTTTGTTATTATTTTTATTATAATTGGACTTCTTATTTATGGTGAAACTACTAGATATAATTTTAAACTGTCTAAAGAAGAAAAAAAAGAGGCACCATATTATAGAGATATCCCATGTGACGAAGATATATTCAGAGCCTATTATGTCGCTAATAGATTTAAACTTTTTAGAAATCGAACCGATATATTAGGTGCGTTTATCTTAAGATGGATAAAAAGTGGTTTAGTTAAGGTGGAAAAGCGAATTGTCGGCACAATTATAAAAAAAGAGGATTCTGTTATAATTTTTAATACTTTAGGACACACTTTTTCTAATAAACACGAAAAAAAAATATTTAATATAATGTATAAAGCCAGCAAAGATGGTATTTTAGAAAGGAAGGAATTTAAAAATTGGTGTAGCAACAACTATTCAACAATTTTTAATGTTTTTGACGATATTACATCAGATGAAGAGAAAAGATGTATTAATGAAAGGCTTATATCTATAGATACTGTTAAATCATTTAATCTTCTTTCACGTAAAGAATATAATGCAAGTGATAAGTTAAAAGAACAAGCTATTCAACTTGCCGGCTTTAAAAGATATTTGAATGACTATACTCTTATATCTGACAGGGAAGCCATAGAAGTTCATTTATTTGAAGAATATCTAATATATGCACAGATGCTTGGTATTGCACAAAAAGTAGCTAAACAATTTAAGGATTTATATCCGGAAATTATAGAACATTCTAGTTTCAACTCTTACAATGACTTTTTGTTTATATATTCATATGTAAACTCTGGAATAACTGCTGCAAATACCGCAAGAATGAGAGCAGAAAGCTATTCTAGTGGCGGAGGAGGATTTTCTTCTGGCGGCGGAGGCGGCGGATCCTTCGGTGGCGGAGGCGGCGGCGGTGGATTCCGTTAAACCTTATATTTTTTTAAAAGCATTTAAGCTGACAACTTAAATGCTTTTTTTATCGTATTTATTTAAGTAATATACCTAAAATATCTCTACATAAACTCTATATAATTCAAAATATTTTCTTAATAATAATATATTTCTATTAAAATTTATCTTTTTTTTTGCTAAAGTATTGCCAAAAGTGTTTTTCTGTGCTATATTATATTAGTAGTTTGAATTTCGAGGTGTAGCGCAGTTGGTAGCGCGCGTGGTTTGGGACCATGAGGTCGCAGGTTCGATCCCTGTCACCTCGACCATAAAAGACCAGTTTTTGAGAAAAATTCATTAGAATTCAAAAACAGTCAAATGATTTTAAATAAGCTATTTTCTAAGAGTTTTTAGAAAATAGCATTTTTTTGTTTATTCTAAAAAATGTCTAAAAATTCTAAAAAATTCTGATTTTTTTTTCTGAAAAGTGTTCCGCAAAATGATTTTTACAAGAAAAAAATGTTCCGAAAATTTCCGCAAAGCAGAAAAAGTTGATATTTAGCTACTTTGAGTGTTGAAAGCAAAACACAAAAAGGAGGGCTATTGATATGTATTTTATACCATATAAAGCAAATGAGTTTCTGGAAAATAGTTTTTTCCAAGTACCAAAAGAACTATTTGTAAATTCATATTATACAGATTTAAGCCTAGCAAGTAAGGTATTATATGGATTATTACTAGATCGATTGTCTTTATCTATAAAAAATAAATGGACAGATAAAGACGGAGATATTTATATTATATTTTCAAGAAAAGAAGCTCAAGAGAAACTTAATCTTTCAGATAAAACTGTTACAAAAGCATTCAAAGAATTAAAGAATAAGAAATTAATTCGTGAAATAAGAACAGGTTTTAAGAAAAATAACATTATATATGTCGGTAAGATTAATCATTCAAAAATGTATGAATCGTAAATTCTTCGTTTCATGATACGGAAATTTTACGATATTAGAGTCGGAAAAATTACGACGTAATAATACTAATTATAATATAAATAATTATATTAATATTTATTACATACTAAAAGAAAAATATTAAAGGAGTGAATAAATTATGAGTAAAAAAGAATTAGAATATCAAAAAATAGGAGACTTTTATCTTCCAAAGGTATCTTTTCCTGCTGAAGATGATAAAATCGAAAATATAGGCAAATATGGACTATTAAGATTAGAGTATTTGAAAGAACATAAGAAAGGTTATTATACTTTTCTTATGATTAATGGTTCTGTTCCATTTGAATTAAGAAATGTAGATTCTGCTGCAAATGAAAGGGTAAAAAAGATAATAAAACAACTAGCAGATGAGGAAAATGTTAATGAAGAATTAAAAGCCAAAGATCAAATGGAATGGGTTAGATGTATGAATAATATTAAAAATAGAGCTGAAGAAATTGTATTAAAAGAACTAATTTATGTATAAGTTTTGTACCTAAAAATTATTTTTAAGAAAAATAAAAGTACAAAATAAGGAAATTAAAAATGTACTATAAAATGAATGTATGTACCTAAAAAAGTTGCAATAAAGTAACAATAAATAAAAAATAAATACCTCTTAAAGGACAAAGTAAGGTACTAAAATAGGTGCAATAAATTATTTTATAATTCAATTTCTTGTCCTAGCAAGCATTGAATGTGGGAGACCGAAAATTTAATTTTCTGTCCCAGCAAGCACTGAATTCGTTCACACGAATTCTGCTTGCTCCACATTCTGTTCAATGGGACAAGTCCCAATCCCTTTTTATAAAAAATTAGAATATGAGGTGAATAATAGATGAAAAATTATAGAGAAGTAAATGATGATATATTAAAAGAATGGTTAGATTTTAGAGAAGAAAATATTTTATGCTATCTAAATGAAGAAGATAAGAAACACGGATTATTTATTGATGAAATATCTGAAAAAATATTAAAAAATGTGCCGCAACAAAATAAAAAGTATGTTGAAAAACAATTAAATGAGCTTGATAAAAATTTTATGGATTACTTAGGTTATTGGAATGAAAAGTACTATAGGAATGGATTTGTTGATGGTGTGCAGATAATAGTAAGTTGTGTACATAGCTAAAATAATACACTTACTCGCACATTTGATTATTTGTGCGAGTAAGTGTAGTGTATTTTTTTATTAGATTTTGAATCTATTTCTTCATATTTCTCATCTATTTTTTTTAGTAATTCATATTGAATACTATATTTAGGCATACAATATTTGTTTAAATAATCACGAACTTTTCCTAGCATTTTATTGTATGAAGATATGAATTCCTTTTGATTTATTAGTCCTTTGGTCTTAATGATAATTCTATTATTTTTTACTTCAAAATTATTTGCAATATCGTTTTCTGTATTTACATTAAACTTTTTCAATACAATTGTATCGTTTAAAGAAATCTCTCCTAGTTTATATACAAAATCATATTCAATATCGTGAATATCACCAATGTAATCATTAATTTCATTTTGCAATTTTAATATTAATTCGTTTTTATTATCACTACTACTATATGTAACTTTAAATATAACAAATTTTGAATAAATATTTAAAAGTTCTTTTGATAATTTCTCTTTGCATTCTTCTTTTTTATAATTATATGTTATTAGTGCCATTACATATGAAACTATAGAAGAACCTATTACTCCTAACATAATATTAGAAAAAATATCTATTAAGAAGCATGTATCTTTATAGAGATATAAAGGAATCTCCGTAATAACTAAAATTATAGTTGCTAAAATTAATCTATTTTTTAATCTCTTATTTTCTACCATTTTTCCTCCTTTCACTATAATAAACAATTTATTATAAAATCTATTGACATTGTTATATTTTTATACAAATCTTCGCTTACATTCCGTACATTGATATCTTTGTTTTCCATTTCTAAATCCTGATTTTGCAATTTTATTGCTGCCACATGAAGGACATTTAGTATTTAAAAGTTTTTCTTTTGCTATTTTTGATGTTTCATTTTCTTTATATTCGATTTTATCAGTTATATTTCCTTCAACTTTATAATCTTTAATAGCCATTAAATAATTCCTTTTATTAGGATTCCTTAAAAAAGCAAGTGTTATTTTATATATAACCTTGGGTTGATAGCTTCTTTCATATGTTGATGTATACCCTATTTTTTTACCATAATTAGAATTTCTTAAGGATGTATTTTTTAAACTTTTTATAAAATCTTGGTATTCGTCTACAATGAAAAAATTATCGAATATCTTATCTGGAAAAATTATAGATTCACGTTTTAAATTTACAAATCTAAATTTAAGTATCAACATTTTGTTATTTAATAATTCTTTATCTAAATTTTCTAAATCATCTTCTATAGGTTCTAAATATGTATCAAAGCATTCTGTTATTTGTATTTTGCATATGTCTTCTTGTTTTTTCTCATCTTTTATAATAAAGCAATCATAATTATTTATACTTTTATTAATGTTTATGTAACAAAATTTAGATGCTTCTTCTTGTAACATCTTAATAAATGTTTGCTCCCTCATTCCAATTATTTTACAATACTCGTCTATTGGATATTTACCTTCTTTAAAATCATGTGTATACTTATTTTTTAGTGCAACAGTCTCGCCCCTCATAATTCACCTCTAATCATTTTTTTCTCTAAAATCAACATATGGAATTTGAAAATAATAATCTGTATCTTCATCAGGTACTAAAAAAGTTAATTTTAGATTTTGCCAAATTTTAGGCACAAAATAGTTTATTTTATTATCTTCATCCATTGAAATAATATCAAAATAATATCCATCAGTATCAACTAGATGACAATTATCATTTTTAAAAATGTCTACATGTGTATCAAATTTATTTAAATTCATATATTGAATTTTTAATTCTATTAGAATATTATCAAAGTATTCTTCAGGAATATCTTCGTTATCTTGTGAACGATTTAGTTTGATTTTTTTAATATCAATAAATTTTATCATTCCATTTATTAAAAAATAATACAATTGAGTAAAGCTTTTATCATTTTTATTATCTATATAATAAATAGTTTCATTATTTATTGCTGATTTAATTAATACTTTTTCCATAAACTATTCCTCTTTCTATAATTCCTCTATTGAACCGTTATTTATTAGGAAATAATAATCTGTATCTTCATCAGGAACAAGAAAAAACAAATCTATTCTATTTTTTATTTTGGGAATCAGTTCAGTTTCTCTAAAAGTAATTTTAGGTAAATCAAAAATTTTATATATTTCGTCTTCATTGCAAGTAAAATTATACCATTTTGTAGAGTAAACTTTATATTCATAACCATCCAAATCAACAAGTTTACAATTATTTTCAAAAATATCAATACTTTTTTCATTTTGATGCAAATTAATATATTCAATACTTAAGCATACTATTGGATTGTTTAATAATTCTTCTGGATATGAACCCTCTAAGTTAAATTCATTAAGCTTTATTTTTTTTAATTTAAGAAATTTTATTCTGCCTTTTATCACATAATAATAAGGCTGCGAAAATGTCTTATTACTATTATCTATTATAAATGTACTTTCATCATTTATTGCTTTATTTAATAACACTTTATTCATATTTTACTCCTTATCATCATTATAATTGCTCTATATCCAATAAATTAGCTTTATACTCTTCACAAAACCACGACCATTGTTCACATTTTTTTTCAAAATGTAGTGATGCTATTGGATTTTGTATAAATTTTACTTTAAAGTCATCATCATTAATCACTAACGCTATATAGTATTTGTCACCATAATTGTGAGCACATGTATATTCATTATTAGTTATTTTAAAAGGTTGTGAAAATGATAACATACTTTTAACTTCAATATAAATCTTTTCATTATTTGCTAACTTTACTTCTAAATCATATCCTAAATTAGAAACACTAACATCTTTCACTTCACTTACAAAATCAAAATATCTTAAGTATTCTGCTAAATTAACTTCTGTACTTCTCCACTTTTGAATATTAGGATATTTTTTTGTTTTAAAATCTTCTGTAATATTTTCTTTACTGTTAAACTTGTAATCTATATTGTCAAAGTTCAAATTGTTATTGCTATCATTGTATACATTTAATTCACTTTTTTCTTTTTTTCTAAATAAATTCGAAAATATATTTGATTTTGAACTCTCATTACTTTTTAATTGGTCATCATTTATGTTTGTATTTATTATTTTTGAAGCTGATATAGTATATTCAATTCCTATTTTTTTCATGGCAAATTTAAGATCTTCTAATTCACAATTATCCGCTAAGACTTGTCTATATTCTTCATCTAAATTTGAAAATTCTTTTACTTCATTAGCATTAACTTTTTTAGATTTTTTAACAAATATTTTTAAATTCTTAATTCTATTAACTCTTTCATCAGAAAAATCGTATCTATATTTTTTTACAATTTTACTAAATACTGTTGCTAAACATATATTTGAAACATTACAATTATCTTCTATGCATTGAATCATTTCATCTAATGTTAAATATGGTATTTCTATTAATTCAAAAAATGAATTAATTTCAGGATAGTCGACTAATACATTCTCATTAATATATAAATAGTTTTTATTACACATTTCTTTATAGTCTTGTGTTGTAATCATATCTGGCTTTAATCTTAGATTACTAATATCTTGTTGTAATTTAGATTTAATTTTATGTAATAACTTTACTCTGATTTTATTAGAACTAATAGCATTATTAAATTCTACAAAAGGCTTAAAAAAGCCAATATATTTATCATTTCCATGTAATATTTCAGTAATTATTCCCGCTAACATATTTACACAATTATTAAAAGACTCTTCAGATATATCGTCAAAATCAATACTTTTCCTTGAAGGATCTGTACTAAAATTACCATTCATTTTAAAGTATCCACCTGATATTTCTGTTGTTGGAGTGAAACAATGTATTAATGATTCTTCAGCACTTGCAGAAATTATTTGATTCTTCTCTACTTTGAAAGCCAATTTGTCATATCTATTCTGGCTTGAAATAATCATCCATTCTTCATTAGTACTATTTTCTGAAATATTACAAATATTATCATTAATTGTTTTAGAAATTTTCCTACTACTATTTTTATTTATTAAGTTTATTTCTTCAACAGAATTTAAGAATAATACAGAACTTTTATCAAATGATAACAGCTCACTTTCAACAGTATTTTCTTTTATATTCTCAAATAAAAATATAGTAGAATAATTAAATTTGGCTTTTAAACCATTTATCTCTTCTATATGAGGAACATCATTTACTATATGAGGAATTCTTATTAATGGAACATCTTCATTTATGTTTAATAAATTTTTTGTAAGTTGTTTATCGTACATAAAATTAATATTTCCACTTAATATATATACTCGTTCAGCCAAATTAACTACTGATTTAAATCCTATTCCTCTGTATCCTATTGTAGCTCCACCTCTCACTTTATTAGATGAACCACTTCTACATATTGCTTTAACATCATCATAATTGAAATCCCTACCATCATTTCCAACTACAACAAAATTATCATATATATGAATACCAAACTTTTTAGAGTTTGCATCATCAGCATTTTGTATCAATTCAATAAATGAACGAGTTTTATAGCTCTCAGCAATATACTGCTCTACTTTTGCTAAATCCTTAAATAACATTGGGGCATTATTGGCTTCTACCTTAAATTCGTTTTGTAAATCTAAAATAATATTATTATCCATTTTAATTTTATCCTTTCTCATTAATTATTGATTTTAAAGTTACCATCTTCATCATAGTACTGGCAATTTTCATGACCACAAGCATTCCAAATTGAATCAAAAATAGGTTTTAAGATATTTTCACTACTATCATTAATATCCTCTATATATAAATCATTGATACATAAAATATCTCTATCTAATGTACCTAGAGTAGTACTAAATATTCCATCAGTAGGTATAGTATAATTTATCGCATTCAAAAATGAGCAGCTTATTATAAGAGGTGGATTTATTCCTATTTGTGTATAAAACTTTTTTACTTCATTAAAATCTTCAATTAATTTAGTTATTATATCTAAACCATATATCATATCAATAGTTACTTTTGGCATTCGGTTTTGATATGTAAAATCTTTTTCAAAAAATTCTGATGAAGCTTTTTCGATAATACCATTGTTTTTATAGTAGGCAAATGATTTTTTATTAAATTGATTATATTTCATACAAACACCATCAACAGTTATATTTTTCAAACAAATATCTCCTAATATTCTCGAATTTACATCATTCATAGCTTTCTTAATTTCTGCTACACTAATAATTTTTAAAGAATTGTTAAAGGCAGAAATTGGAATGTAATGTACTACAAAAATAGGGCTATTATCATTTAGAACTTTATTTCTATTTGAAAGTAGTTCGTAATATCTATCCATTTTATATTCTGATATTCTTCTATTTAAATCAAGACCAGAATTAAAAGCTAATCTTAGCTCGCTTACATCCATTGGATATTTACCTTTATTGTTTCTAGAAAAAAATTTGTCAGTACCTTTATACTCTACTCTATGTGGTGAAATTATACTTTGTGGTATTCTTATTACTAAAATACATTTATTGCTACCAATATCAATCACTTTGAACTGAATATTCAAAATAACGGGTTGTATAGATTGCCTAATCAGATCTTCTATTTTTCTAATTAATTTATCATCGTTTTCGTATGGAATTCCACACATACTTGTAGGAATTTTATCTGTATTATCTTCTTCTACACCCAAAATGATATCTCCACCTGCAGAATTAGCAAATGAAGAAATATCTGCTAAAAATTCTTTTTTATCTCCATCTGTATCAATATGTAACTCTTGTTTGTAATCTAAAAAACGACTTTCACACACAGCATTGTCAATTAATAATTGTATATCTTCTTTTGTAATATCTTCTATATTTTTATCTATAATCATATTTTAACTCCTATTTTTTTTATAAAATCTCGTAATATTTCTATAATATTTTTAAATTCAATATTTTCTGCATATTTCGTTTTCTTTCTATAACTATTCCAATTACTGTGCATTCTGTCATTTTGAGATATATCATCTAATATTATTTCATAATCTCTTAAATAATCTAAAGAATCTCTTTGAACTATTGTGTTATTTAATGCTTTTTTGAAGATATCCTTATTTATCTCATTTTTTAATTTAGTTAAGAAGAAATATATATCATAGTAATCTTTCATTCTTGTATTATATTTTCCTCTTACAAGAATCGTTTGAATCTTCTCTGCTAAAATAGTTTCAATATTATATGTATCAATTTGAATTTTTTTATCTTCAAATAATGATATGTATTCATAATTAAGTTCTTTCGGAGTAATTTCATCCCCAGTAGATATATCTATTTCTAAAGCAACTTTAAGGTTTTCAAGTTTTCCAACTATATGATATTTATTTCCACCATATTCATCATCTGCTCTAATATCTGTAACATCAACTACTTCAAATTTTACACCATCATTAATATCCATAGAAAGAATTTCATTTAGGACTTGTACCATTTTTTCTTCTGATACATCAATTCCTTTTACTGAAATATCCATATCTCTTGTACTTCTGCTTTCAATACCCAGCATAGCTGAAAGTAATAATCCACCTTTTAATATAAAGTTATTATTATACTTTGATAATGAAATTCTTTCTAAAATTCTCTCAAACATAAATCTTTGATACAATTCAAGTTGAGTTAATCCTGATTTTGTTGCTAATTCTTTCGATTTTTCAAATAAGTTATTGTAGTTTATCACTAAATTAAAACCTCCATTATATGTTCAAATTTTTCGTGTACATTAAATATTTTTGAATATTCTTCTAATAAACTTAAATTTTTATTTCTACTTTTAAAATAATTATTTATTATTTTATTATAAACTTCTAAATCAACTGACTCTGGATTTTTTAATATATCGCAAATACATCTTTCAGCATTATATATTTTTATTGGATTGCTATAAGGACTCTCAATTTCGATAAGTCCTATATCAAATTTATCATTTGATACATAGTGAATATCTAGATTCTCACTTATATTGTTGTGGTTTATAGTGGTCACTTCAATTTTATATGGAGCTCTATCACTTAATCCTAAAAGATAACAAGCTGTATTATATGAAAATACAATATTGGAAAACCTTTTTTGTAAAATATAAAATTCATCTTCTATTAAATTGTTGTCTATATAAATACCATAAGCTACTTTTCTAATAATTTTTTGTTTTATTAACTCTGGAATCAATGTCTTTGAAATACTAACACTTTCAAACTCTTTGGTAGTTATATATCCATGATTTTTTTTCAAAAATTCTTTTAATTCTTTAGTTTCCATGTTAATACGCCTTTCTTACACTTTCTCGTATATTATAGCATATTTACGAGAAAGTGTAAATATATTATATGAATTTCTTTTATTATTTTTTCAAAATTTATTAAATTTATTAAAAAAATATGAATTGTAAAATATTATTTGTACGAAATTTTATGCATTTGCAAAGAAATTCGTACAAATAATTTATTTATCTGCCATTTTTTATACGAATTTTCATGCAAATCAAAAAGTTTCCAAAAAAAATGTCCAGTTTTTTACACTTTTTCAAGCCTTTATATATAGAAGGTTTAAAATTTATAAAAATTTTACCTTAAAGGGGTGCTTTTTGACTTACAAGTGAGGAAACATATAGAAGGAGATTTTATATGCATATATAAAGATTTTAGAAAATTTTTCAAAACTTGTTAAGATTTTTGAATTTTATTTTGCCTTTATTAGTAGAAGTAAAAAAAATTAAAGAAAATTCAAAATCATTTGTAATCTTTTTGCAAAATTTTTCGTTCTTAATTAATAGAAGGAAAAAAATTCAAAAAAGGTTACTTTTCACATTTTTATTTCGCCTATATAAGTAGAAGGTTAAAATTTTATTAAAAAGGGGTAACATTTCACTTCTAAGTGAGGAAACAATTGAAAGGAGGTATTTATGTGGAAGAAAAAACAATTAACACATATCCAAGATTTTATACAACATCAGATGTAATGAAAATACTTAAGATTGGAAACAGAGCTTGTTTAGATTTATTCCACAGGTCAGACTTTCCATGTGTAAAAGTTGGACGAGCTTTTAAGATTTCTGAAGAAAATTTCAGAGAATATTTTAGCACTAGAAGAGTTAATAATTAAATTAAAAAAGTATATAAAATTAAACCTTCTGTTAACTTTTTTAGTATTTTCGCTAAGGGATGGCTATTGATATCTTATTATAAAATTGGTATAATTACTTTGTATAAAATCATATCAGATAGCCCCTTTAGAATTTATTTAAGGAGGTAAAATGATGAATTTTAAAGGGATTACATGTGGTACATATTATGATAAGAGAGCAAAGAAGATGCCAGGTACTAATAAAAAGTACAATAAATCAATATGTGCTGAATGTAGGTTAAACAAATCTGGTAAAGAGAACATTGACAACGAAGAACAATATAATATTTGCAAATCTTGTGATAAATTCTATGTATCTAAAAGTTGTAAAGCTCTGCTTACTATTGGAAGAGACCAGACAACAGGTAAAGTTAAAAGAAAAACTTTTATTGGCGAAACCGAGGAAGAAGCATTTAGCAAAGCACTTCAAAGTAAGCTTAAGCTAGATGAAGAAGGTGGTCCAAGAATAATTACTAAAACAAATAAAACCTTAAAAGAGCTAGTAGAACCTATGATAGAAGAACAATTCAAACTAGGACAAATTAAGGAATCTACTTATAAGAGAAAACTAGATACTTTAAAACAATTAGCCAAGACTTCATTTGCAAATAGACCTATTGCAAAAATATCAAGAGAAGATGTTGTTAACTATCTTGCAAACCTAAAATCTTATTCAAAAACTACTATTAAACAAAATTATGAATTATTATGTATGGGATTTGGAGAAGCATATCATCAAGGAATTATACAAGATAACTTTATGGCTGGATATAAAAGAATTAAAAAGCCTAAAAGTGAATATGTTGGACATCATAGAATTGCTCTAACTATTGAAGAACAAAAGAAACTAATACAGTTCTTGGTTGATGTAGATTATTCTAAATTCAAGCATAAGTATTTATTTTTACTATTAATGAGTACTGGAATGAGAATTGGAGAAGCTTTGGTATTAGATTATACAAAGGATATTGATTTAGAAAAAGGAATTATAATTGTTAGAAGAACACAAACAAAAGATACCGAAGGTAAATCAAGAATTGGAGATTCAACTAAAACTTTTTCAGGTCAAAGAATTATTAATCTTAATACTATAAGCAAAATTGCATTAGAAGAAGCTGTAAAACACATTATTCCAAATAAGTTTCACTTACTGTTCTATAATTCAACAAATAAACAATTTGGATTATATGAAGAATCAAGTATAAATTCAGCACTTAAAAGAGCAGGAATTAAACTCAATCTTGGAACTTATGAAGAAGTTAATTCTAAAGGAAATAAAGTTACAAGAACAGATTTACATACACACATGCTTAGAGGTACTTTTGCAACAAGATGTGCTGAAGCAAAGATTGATCCAAATGTATTAAAAGAAATACTCGGTCATTCTGATACAGCAGTTACAATGAAATATTATATTGATATTGATACTGATTTTATTGAATCAGAGAATCAAAATGTTGTCGATTATTTAATTAATAAAAATATATTTGAATATGCAAAGTAATTAGCAATTCATAGCGAAAAACATTTATGAAAAAACAAAGGAATTGTGCGGAATTTCAAGGAATTAAAGATATAAAATGTTCCGTAAAAGTGTTCCGCAAAGCAAGTACAAATCGCTAGAAGTCGCTAAATATCATAGAAAATAGCTCGAGGTGTCGTAGCAACACCTCGACCATGCGATAGCAATTTTGAGGAAACTCAATAAAATTGCAAAAGTCTGAAAGAGTATTAATCAAAGGAATTTGGTTAATACTCTTTTTCTATGCAGTTCTCAAAAAAAAAATTTAATAAAATAAAATATGATTTAAAAGGTCAAATTAGAAGTAATAGCAATATATAGATAAATTTGAAATAATACAAAAATATGAGCAAGAGAAATATATTAATATAATAATAAAATGCACGTAAATCACGTGCATTTTAAAGTTTATTCATCTGATCCTAAAGTAGTGTCATTATGAGTAACTACTTGTGCTACAGCAGCTGGGGTGTTTTCAGAATTTTCAACAGGAGAAACATCAACTTTTAATGTGTCAGCAAATTGTCTATTTGTTGTTAAATTTGTATCTAATTTTTGTCCTGGAACAATAACTGTAGCGGCTATTTTTCTAGATTTATTAATTGAGGTCATAAATTGTTGTCGTCTTTCATCAGAAAATGCCCACAAATATTGATTCTCATCTTTTTTATTTTTTGCAAAGTGCAATTTTCTTGAAAGTGAATTATTGTTCCTATCACTGAAAAATGCTACTTTAGGATATATAGTAGATTCCATTCCATCAATAGTAGTAATATATGCAGAATTATACTTATCCCCTGAACATTTTAAAATATAAGGAATATTATTAGCTTTATAAAATAGTTCTAATAGTTTACCACACTCTATTTCTCTATCTCCTAAAACTACACTTCTACAATTCAATGATCCGCTAGCTGGAGATAAATGTTTTTCCATAAAAGTTAACATTCGAATTTGTTTATCTAAATCACTTGCTTTATCAATACCTAATTGAGTAGAAATATCTTTTATTTGAAACCTCTCAATTAAATATTCTTGAACTTTGTTTCTAGCTGATTCTATTTCTTCTTGTGTTACATCTAGTATAGATAATAAAGACCTATGTTGTTCTGAAATATCAGCAGAATTAAAAGAACCTTCTAGGCTATTTATAGTCCCATTATACCATGTAGGATCTAGAAAAAAATTAGTACCATTATTAGATGAACATGCATATGTAACTAGATGTTGGTCTTCAATTATTCCATCTTCATCAATAAAATAGACTTTTTTAGTAATAGCTTCTTCACCAGAAGTAAGTAGTAAATCTCTTAAAAACCTAGCCTGAGATGCACAAACACCTTTACCTAATAATGCTATATTAATTCCCGATTGACTTATAGCAGCTACAGTTTGTGGCATAAAAAAATTACGCATATCTATGTTCTCGTACATTCCGTTAATTCTAATATATTCTAAGAAATTTAACATCTTTTGTTTGCTAGGAAAGGTTGAATTTCCCAGTGCTTTGGACACTCTAATCAGTTCTTCTTCATATTTAGCCATTAAATCATCTACATCAACATTATCAAAAAAATTTTTACTAGCAGTGGAAGATTCCATATATTGTAGTAATCTTTTTATTCCAGACATATCAGAATCTCTTTTTGCTGTTTCTTTATATGAAGAAATTTGGGCAACATGTTCTTCTATTTCTTTCCTTATTACTTGCTTTTGTTCATTATTCATATTAATTTACTCCCTCATATAGATTATAATATAAAATAAAAATTTCTTCAATTAATTATTGTTAAAAACCTTGAGGATTGATATAATTAATTATATTCTAAAGATTGAGGAGTTAAATATGTTGGATTACAATGAAATTTATATAATTTTAAATTCATACTCATATAACGAAAAAAGTTTGAATGTTTATGATAACAAGACTAATATGCAAATAACAAATATAAATGATATCTTAAAAATTAAATCAGCATTTTTTATAAATGAATACTACAAAAATGAGTGTTCAAAAATTGTTCAAAAAAGACCCGGTTCAAAAATAAAATTTAAAGAAGAATTTTATAAAGAATGTATTGATAAACTATATTCTAGATTATTTATAGAGAAATTCGAATCGAATGAAAGCAGTTTTACAGATTCAGCTGATGAAGATTGGACTGAATTTTTATACAAACATAAAGATATTGGTACTGCATATATAAGATTCTTGTTAAGAAACAGAGGAAAAGATTTAGAGAATATCCAATTTAAAAATGTCTATAATGAATCAGAGTTAAAAGTTCCAACTGTTATATATAAAAAAGTAAATTTTATAATTAATGAACCAATAAATAAGCAAAGTGGTTTTAAAGTTTTTTTAAGTAAGTTAAAAGCTTTCTTTTCGAATAGAAATAAAGAAAACTCAAAATTAAATTAAAAAATAATTTATTTTGAACTTTTTTGAGGGATGTTGTTGTGTCACATCATTGACACAACAACAATATATCAATAACCTGTTTTTAAATTATTATTCTTCATTAAAACTTACTCCTTCC
>ERZ827492.543-NODE-543-length-35170-cov-9.793621_pt1 | contig 35170 bp, 45 predicted proteins | sample MGYA00519704_ERZ827492 | MGnify/ENA primary metagenome ERZ827492 (study PRJEB31778, sample SAMEA3449325) | human gut metagenome | biome: human gut; feature: human-associated habitat; material: faeces | place: United Kingdom | collected 2010/2012 ... | reverse complement strand
CTACGATGCGGGTTAGTTGTTGCAAAAATGCTTGTTGCTCGTGGCTACGGTCATAGTTATATAAAGTATGTCCCAGGTGCCAGTCGCTGGTATGAAGTATTTTCATTGATTTTATTGTTTTATGCTTTCAAAAGTAGGTAGAATATGGAAAATACGCAAATAATAATCAATAAACCCATTGTACGAGTTTATACCCTCTAAAAATAATTATCATATTTCTGTGAACAAAGAAATCTCGATATTCGTTGAATCGCAAAATTGAAAAATCATGAAACCAATTTCCCAATAAATAGCCATGAGAAAAGGTACTCAATATGGTACGGTAACCATCTTTACCGGATGGAAAAGTCTAGGGATATTCCTTCTACTCTTCCTTCTCGCATTTGTTTCTTGTATCAAGGAAGATTCTGAAGTATGCCCGCCTTTGCAGGTGAATATTATCGTGAAAGATAAAAATTATTTTAACATTAGCAATGTGCCGTTGGAGACCCGTAAGAGTGAAATGCTCCCTTTCCGCGAGTATATTCCTACGTTACATTATGTCTTGCGTGATGCCGAAACCGGTAGTGTTGTAGAGGAACAGGGGCTATTCAGCGTTACCGGTTCCGAAGCAACCTATTCCATTACCTTTTGCGAATGTCTGCCCACCGGGAAGTATGTGCTGACAGTATGGGGAGGGATGCCGGACGACACTTCGCTGACTGACGCTGCCTTAACTCATATCATACACGCCAACGGAAAAGAAGGCAGCGATGTCTATCTGACCAATGACACCATTGTGTACGATTATCAGAATAATCATTTCACGGTAGATATGGAACGTGTCACCGGTAAGCTCTTGGTACAGGTGGTCGACCTGCCCGCTACCAGCAGGTATATGGATGAGCGTATAGACCGGATTTACGAACGGGTAAATCATCTGTTCAACTATCTGAACCCTATCAGTGTGGCTAAAATGGCCACTTGGGAATCGGCGGAGGAGATTGTGGTAAGCTCCATTCTTGCCCCTTCTACTGGAAGTGCGCAGTCTGTGTTGCATCTGGGTTTTTATAATGCCTTGACGCGGAGCGTGCCCGACTTTACGCCCAAAGATGTAAATATTACCCTGAAGCGTAATGAACTGACCACCTTGAAATACGCGTATAGTGAAGAACGGAATGATTTCTTCATCTATATATTGATGGGAGATACATGGGAAATGATTTATGACCTGAATATTAATTGATATTGTTTTTTCTCGAATGTTTAACTCAAAAACTTAACTAAAAATGAAAAAGTATGTTTTAATGTCTGCTGTCGGCATGATGATGCTTGCAGCTTGTAGTGATGACGAGTCAGTTGCTATGGACAAGCAGGACCCTCCGTCCCTGTCCGAAATCACATTGTCTCTAAACAGTGGTGGAGATGGCTTGAATACCCGTGCCAATCGTCCCGTAAACAGTTCCGAAGCTGCCAATAACGTTGCTAAAGTGCAGATTTATATTTATAACCCGAGTGGAACGGATGTAACTGCGGCAGCCTTGAGTGCCGGAACCGCCAATCCGCTTGCTTGGACAGCCGGTCCCTCGGATGCCGCGACTCCCGGTACGGATGAGCATAAGGCGAGCCAAACCATTAAACTGAATAAACTGGCGGCTGATGGTACTTATACCATTGTAGTGTATGGCTATAATGACGTTGCCGACTATACAGTGAGCGGTGGTGGCAATACTGCGGATGCTTTTACCGCTACCCTTCCGGGAGCAACCGTGTCCGAACTGTTTGCCGGTAGAGCTACCTTTGAAGTGGAAAACGGTAACCTCAAAGCCGGAACTGCCAGCGAAGTGGAACTGAAACGTCAGGTGGCAGGTTTGCTGGGATATTTTAAGAACATTCCGGTGAAGTATCCTGACCCTAATGCTTCGGGAGCCATTACTACTGTGAAGTACATACGCGTCTATGCGTCTTCTGCATCCAGCGCATTTACCTTTCCAAGCGCCATGTCGGTGAACGCTACCGGAAACGCTACGAAAACGAAAGTGCTGGAATATGACCTTTCTATACTGTCCGATTATGCTGCTCAAGTCAGTGCTGCCGGTTCTGATCTGACCAAGAAATTCACGATTGCTGCCGGAACAGGTTCCGTAGCTACGGTAGCCAATTCATTGGTAAGTGGCAAATTCCTCATTCCTTTCAGTGCCGTTACAAATACTCCGACCTTTACCATTCAGCTGGAAGCCAATGAAGTAAGTGGTAGTAGCCCTGTGTTGAAATCATGGAAAGTGGTGAACAGTGCTGTCAGCTCCGGAGATAAATCGGTATATGACGTTCAGCGCAACTACTTCTACTCCATAGGTACAAAGAATCTTTCTGCCACAACAGATGGAGGTACAAGTGATCCGGGAACTACGGGAGATGATGACCAGCCTATCGACCTGTCTCAGGAAACGGTAATCACCGTTACGGTAAACGATGCCTGGGATGTGATTTATAATTTAGGACTCGAATAGTAGATTCAGACCTTGGATATATAGCGAGGGTGTTGCAAAAACACCCTCTAAAAAAATACCTCACGCATCCTAAAATGATACAGAGATGAAAACCATTCATACACTTCTGACTTTCACTCTCCTCCTTAGTCTTTCAGCCTGCCAGGATGAAGAGTTCCTGTCCATTCCCGATGACACAACGTTATCGAGAGCGGTTTCAGCAGCATCCGCCGAAATATCCGCATTAACCTCTACCGATGGTGGACAGACATGGACAGCCAGCCGGAGAGTTCCTTTTATGGGGCACAATACGAATTGTGTAAGGTGTGAATGAAGAGAACATGAGGCTCAAACACCGATGGATAAAGAGGCTGAAGTGCTTTGACTGGGCGAAGCCAACACAAAACGAAAAGTTACATTGGCTCACATGAGAGTTACATTTCTGAGGGAAAAAGGTTACATTTAGCCTTGAATGTTACATCGACATACAAATATAGGCTGTTTCTACCAATATGCAAGGGGAAACAGCCTTATTTTTTTTCATTCTGGTGGCTTTTATGCTTGGCTGCTACGGATGAGGTGAGATTGCCTTATAATGGCTCTCTGAGTAAGTTTTACACCTCCATCGCACAGCCCTGCATGTAGTAAGGAACTTTGTTTAATGCCGATTTGAGCATCGTTTAAAACGTCGTAAATGGCACTGATGCTGCCGAAATAATAATCTTTCTTCTCAAAGATCAAGTGCACGTGAATTACTTTAGTCATATAATCTTTATTTAGAAATTTCTTTTGCAAATATATTCCAAATAATAATTATATGGAAGTATTAAGTATAAAATATAGTGGCTATATAGCAGAGAATATACACTCTGTTGGTGGATGTATTGGAATATACATATGATATCTATACTATGGCGTAGTACGCCAATTATTACGCCAGTTTATTGTTAATTTATAGTTAAATTAGGGCACAGGCAGACAAACAGGCTTACTACAGGCTTACCATAACAAAAACGAATTGTACCATAACAGGCTTACTACAGGCTTACTTTTACCCGTTTTTTTTTGTTTGAGTTTACACCTATAATACGCAAAATAGAGGTGAAAACGGTTATTTTATGCCTGAGTTGACACCTTAAATACGTTGTTGTTATAGATGTTGCAATGTTAAATAGTTGATATATAATGTATTATGCTATTATTGCTACTATATTTGCAGAATAAGGCGTGTTAATGGCATATTTCATACTGCGAAATGGAGCAATTGGTAGCTCGCAAGGGTCATAGCCTTGAGGTTGCAAGTTCGAGTCTTGCTTTCGCCACAATAGTTTTTGAAGGTGTGACGAACGTTCCCGCTGATCAGGACTCCGACTGAGGGGATAAAACGTACGGAGATTTAAGGTAATTGATTGTTTATGGATGATGCTCCCGGTGATAGTTCCGGGAGCATTTATTAAAAACAAAGTCCTATGTTAGAGGTCATTTTAAAAATTTTGGTTCAAGACCAGAAATTATTGCCGGTTAGCTTTACTGATTTCCTCTGCAATGATTGCATCTTCTATGTCAGTATGAAGCTTATGTAGTTTACGGAAATTATAAATCTCGTAAATAAGGGAAAGGCCAACCAATGTTACAGCTATGAGCATTATATCAATAACGGCCCAATCCCAAAAGATATAGCGCAAATGCTCCACGTTCCATATAAGTGCCACGACTAAAGCAAACGTAGCCACTCCAAAATCAAGGAGTAGCATATTTCGCACATGGGCAATAGAAGAGCGAAGAGCCGTGCGCATTTTTTTATTAAGTACCTTGGAGAGACTAAATGATACCAATAGACTCATTGAGATAGAAAAAACAATACCCAACACCGTAAACAGCGTTTGCAGTACTGCTGCATTGCCGCTTACACCTGCAATGGCTAGCACTATTGCAATAGCCACCGCAACAATTATGCGGAGTATCAACTTAGTCATTTAATTGTGTTCTTACTTCACTCAAAAATAATTCCATTTCTTGTTTTAACTGCTCTTCTACAATGCGGTTCGCTTCCACGCATTCAACGGAAACAGGCTTTTTAACTTTAACAGCCGCACCGGTAAATTTGTTCCCATCTTTTGTGCGTATCACTAGCCCACTATCGTTTGTAATATTAGTAGCAATGGCTCCCATCACACGTTGGAAAGTCTCTTGCGCCATTTCTTTTGGTTTGCTCTTGAGTTTAAGGAATAACCGTGCTTCAATAAGCTGGTTAGACTGAATTTCTGCAAGACTGGAAGTGTCGCCAATAAGTTGTCCCAGTAAATCATCAGTTAAACTACCTAACTTTGTAGAGAATGTAGTCGGTTCATTTTCTGAGGGAGTTGCTGATACGACATTGCCACCACCTACAAATTGAATGTCTTTAATTTGAGAGAGCTGTACACCATCTGGCAATTTGGTTAACTCCGTAAACTGAAACAATCGCTCTCCCCTCACACCTTCAAGCAACCAATTTATATACGTTTGTAAACGGTCGATATTGATATTACCAGCCAAACTGGTGACAAGGAAATTGTTATTGAGGGCAAAATAAAAATGACCTTTGTACTGACTTTGGTCGGGATGGCCAGCATTAACCTGTGCCATTGTGATTGTTGGCTGATTAAACAACTCCTCACTTATTACACCGCCATTATCAGCTGGGATAATACGCAACATCATTCCAAACATATAGGAGTTATTGGTTGCCCATGTAAAGTTTGCTAACAAATCCCTGTCGGGGTCTTCGGCATTAAGAGGCATACGCCGTTGAGCAACTGTCGATTCTGGTGTCAGCACCTGCTGCAACAACCCCAATATGCCCGAATGAGGTTCGGTTAGGCTGGGGTTTTCTATCTTAAATGCTCGGAGAGTGAGCTTTTTCTGTGGTATTCGTGCCATAATAAGTACAATTTATGTGTTGCAAAGTTAATCAAAAAAGTTAAGATAGCTAATTTTAAGAGCTTTTGTAAATATGTTAAATGACAGATTTAGTAAATTTATAGCTGTGATTCTGATTGGTTATTAATAAGCATTTAAAAGAACTTGCTAATATTGCCCAGTACCTCATATATCTTTATTATACGACTTTTGTCGAAATCCTGATCATCATATTCCGCTTTATTAACCGGGACATAACGGAATTTGTGAGGGTCTTCTGATTTTCGGAGTATCTTCACTGTACGTATGGTATCCAAGACTACGGCATAGATTTCACCATATTGAACATCGTTAACTGTGCATTCCTTTAAGGCAATGATATCCCCGTGATTTATCTTTTGTTCCATGCTGTGGCCTGTAACGTTACACCATAAAGTCGCTTTTTCAAATGGTTTAAAAACTACATTATGAGCAGGGAGAAGCGTTTGGTCATTGAATATCTGATCAAAACCAGCTATAAAGTCCACATCATAATAAGGTACTCCTATGGTTGGTTCATAACTGACTTGTGCAGGCTGATCAGAACGAAGCATAGAGCCACGACCAGTAATTAGCCACTCAGGGCTTATATCTGGATATTGGTAGATTATTTTCTCACATTTATCAGAGCCTACATTAGTGTTTTTATCTAAAAAACCATTAGAAAGTCCTGTCTCTTGGTAAAACTTATATTTTGTAATACCTTTAAAATCAACATATTCCCGCAAACGTTCTATTACACCCATAAAATTAATAGTAAATAATCTCATAAAACACTTTGATAATAGCTAATAATCTATTAGCTTTGTACCGTCTTAAGTTATTAAGATGGCTCCAAAGATATGAATTACTAATAATTAATCAAAGAAAGATATGGCAAAAAAGGAAAAGTACATCAAGTTGGACAAGGAAAAAGTTAAGGAGATTGCCGAAATCAAAGGCGTGTCTGCGGTGACTGTATATGCGGCATTGAAATTTCAGACACAAACCCCACTTGCGATGTTGATACGCGCATGGGCATTGAACCATGGTGGAAAATTGTTTGAAGAAGCGGAGAATCCGTATGAGAAAGCAATAACCCTTTAATATAATGTATATGAAACCAACAATTGCAAAGTTATTCGACATCCAGTACAAAGAAGTAGCAGATGTGGCCCAACAAATTGAGAAACTGGCACGAAAGTTATCACAGGCAGCCTCACAAGAAGACTCCCCTAATGATAATGACATTTATGGTTATTCTACTGATATAGTAGAATTAGTACGTACAATTACTCCTGTAATGGAAGAAAACACTAACGGTTCATCTTTATCCGAGTCTCCCCGCTTCTTGAAGATCAAGAACACAATTCGTCGTAGAGGCTTGTAAGTTTTCTCGTACAAGTTCAAGAGCCAAAACGAAGGTATGTACCAGTTGACTGTTTTTCTTCAGAAAGAAAGCAATTTCTCCTAACTTGTATTTAGAGGAGGAGTTTTTATCAGAAATGGTAATCTCACAGGAAAAGAGGCTTGGCTTCCAGACATCACCATATTGAGCCAGTGCTTTTAACACTTTCTTTACGGTAGCCTCGCTTTTGGCTTTACAGAGAATGGTTACTTGATAGGTATCATTCATGGTTATATAATTTAAATGTTTATTATCCAGCTGCAAATGTAGCGAAACTATCCCGGTTCGGGATGAATAGGGGTAGGTTTTTAAATTAAGAATTAATAATTAAAGTGATATGGAAAAGAGAAAAGTAAGAATGGTAGAAGGCTTTAAAAAGCGTATAGAAAAGATATGCAAGTTTTTTTCTGACCATGATAATGCGATACGTATAGAAGTGGAAGTTCCGGTGAGTAACGAAGAACTGGCTTCGGAAATCAAAAGAAGTGTAGATAACCTTAGAAGGCTGATCGATGAGGCGGAGAAACGCAACCTCAAGGTAATATTTAAGAATGGCATATTTGAGTGCTTCTTTCCAATAAAAACAGCAAAATTGAAAATTATCGAAATCAAACAATATTAAGATATGGACAGGAAATTGAAAGATAATGAAGTAGCGTTCCTGCAGGAACTGCGGGAGCTGATGGCGAACCACAACGCTCTTCTGAGCGTGGAGAACGACAAGGTGTGCATAGATGTGGCATACGATGAGGATTCACAGGAATCCATCCTGCTGCCTGAAGACATTACATCTTTCTACGATATTGACGAACTGATTTTGAAGAACTCTTAAAACTCAAATAATATGAAAACTTGGAGACGAATTCAGAAAGTGGCCGTTGCCGTAGGTATGATTTACGGGCTTTGGCTGGGTGCTAATGTGGATGCCACGGATGCGGATGCACGCAGTGCATTTGTGATAGTGGTACTGGCGTGTGTGGTGGCGATATCCATGTTTACGCCGGACAAGAAAGACACGGAAGCGGTGTAGAAGAAATGGTAAGCAGGTTCGGAACTTCCTCGGTATTTAGCTCTTGGTTGAGGAAGCGGATGGCTCCCCGGTTCGACGCCGGGGCCTGCACTAACTGAAAAATTAAGGATATGGCACTGATATTCAATAATCGGGTATGTGTGTTTGCGAATGAGCTGATAGCTTTCAATCCAAAAACAAAGATTGGGAGCGAAAAAGGCTTCCTAACCAAAGCTAATTATGATAAGATGAAAAGCAAAAAACAAATTATCGTGCTCCAACGCAGCACCCCCAATAACTCTGCAATAGTAGATTTTGAGACCATGAGAGAAGACATCAAGAGACAGTACAATCTGATTAATGGCGACCCACGTGCTGAAATAGCCGTCCAGTCGCAGAAAAGTATCCTGGAAGAAGCCATTATCTTCAGTAACGATGCCTTTGGGTTCTATACAACCAAGTACCGGTATGATGGCGACAAGAAGTTGCCGGATGCCAAGATAGACGAATACACTCTGAATGTGCGCGTACTGGAAGCCATCCTTTACTTGAAAGACGAACACCGCCAGAATGTCATCGGCACAAGCGGCCCCCGCATCAATATGTGGAAAAACCTTTGTACGCTCAGTAACGACCTTCTGACCCTGCGCGACCCGCACGGGAAACCCCTGTTTCCGCACACCCTGCCGCAGAACGCGGCTTCGCTGAAGCGTAAGTGCCAGGAGTACGAGGCTGCATGCCGCGTTAGCCGTGAAGAAGGCTACCGCTACCTTATCCACAAGAACTTCGGCAACAAGTCCGCCGCCGTGGTGAAGGATGAAGAGAGCGAAGCTATCCTGCATAAGCTCATCTCCCTGCACAATAATCTGAACAGTGTACAGATAATGGAGGAATATAACAAGGTAGCGGAAATCCTTGACAAGCCGCTTATCAACAGCCCCGTGACTGTGGATAATTACAAGAAGAAGATGGAACTCACCACCATGCAGGGACGCAAAGGTAAGAAAGTCGTTGCCAACACCCGCAAGATGCAGATACACCGGGAAGCCCCTACGCAAGCCCTCACCTACTGGACGCTGGACGGCTGGACGGTGGAACTGCTGTACCAGAAGAAGGTTGCCAAAAACAAGAAGGCGAACGGTGAGGAAAAACGGTATATGATGACCACTTATACCAACCGCAAAACCATCGTAGTTGTGCTGGACGCCTGCTGCAAATACCCTGTAGGCTATGCCATTGGAGACCATGAGTCACCGGCACTGATACGTGAGGCCCTGCGCAATGCCGTGCGGCATACTAAAGAACTGTTTGGTGACCGATACAAGCCGTTGCAGCTTCAGAGCGACAATTATCAGAAAGGTGTTATGGTTCCCTTCTATCAGGCAATGACTAAATACTACACGCCTGCCGCCCTTGGCAATGCCAAATCGAAAATAATCGAACCTTACTTCAAGTATCTGAACGTGCAGCATTGCCAGAAGCAAGGCAACTGGTCAGGGTTCGGCATCACTTCCGACCAGGACAATCAGCCGAATATGGAAGTCATCAACGCGAACCGTCACCTCATTCCCGATGAAGAAACCCTCATGGGACAGATTGAAGCCATGATGATGAAGGAACGCGCCATGAAGATTAAAGATTTTATGGCTGCCTGGGAACAGACTGAGGAAGCCCGAAAGTTACCTTTCTGTGATGAGGAATACCTGCTGCTGATGGGCGAAACCACCGGACGCACCAACCACATTAACGGTGACGGTCTTCGTCTGGAAATGCAAGGTGAGCGGATCAACTACGACACCTTCGACATCTCCCTGCGCGAGCACTACAACGAGGATTGGATCGTGCGCTATGACCCCGAAGACATGAGCCAGATACTTATCAGCAACGCCGTGCGCAAAGGCATGAAGGATGCCGGAAAAGAAATAGGCACGCTGCGCTACATGATGCAGAAGTGTATGAAGGCTCCCATGGCTCTGGCCGACCAAAAGCCGGAACACTTCGAGTACCGCAACCGGGTGAAAGGCTTCAACGAGGAACTGCAACAGCACATTGATGGCAAGGTGGCGAGCGTGGACGGACATATCAAGAACCTCCAGCAGCGCATCCCGGAACTGATAAACAATACCCTGCTGGACCGTTACCTGATAACCGACAGCCGAGGACAGCATAAGGATGCACGCAGCAAGATGCGTGATGAAGTACTGGATGCCGACTATGAGGATATTACGGAACGCATTCCGCAAGCGGTGGTAATCTCCGCTAATGATGAGGATGAGGACTACGAATTCAATCCGGCCGATATGAACTTTTCAAGATGATTTTAAATAACCTTTAAAAACAATGTAAAAATGGATTTTCAAGGACTAAAACAGTACATCGAAGCACTCGTGAAGCGCGGTTCTTCCCAAGAGGAGATAGCCCGCAAATGTGACATATCCGGTACAGCACTCTCACAGCTGCTTTCCGGTAAGTATGCCGCTAAGGTGGACAATATGGCCGCAAAGATAGCGGCTGCCCTCAACTATTACGAAGGCACCTGGAATGTGGTGGAAACAGTATCAAGTTACCAGCAAATCAAAACAGCTTTCAACGCCGCCAAGTGCAATAGCAAATGGTTTTGCATCTCCTCACGTTCGGGAAGCGGGAAGACGCAATCGCTCATCGACCTTTATAATACCAATGCGGACAAGTCCGTCATTTATCTGAAGTGCCGCAAGTGGACGGGGCGCAAGTTTCTTACGAAGCTGGCCACCTGTTTGGGCATCACCGTCACCCGCTATATGGATAATGACGACCTGCTGGATGCCATCATCCAAAACATCAACCAGATGGCCGACCTGCATCCGCTTCTGATACTGGATGATGCCGGGAAGTTAACTCATTCCGCCCTGTGTGCGCTTATCCCTCTGTATGATGATACGTTTCACCGCATGGGCGCACTGGTAGCCGGTACGGAAACACTGGAACGCACCATCAAGCGTTACGTAGGCCGCATCGAGGGATATGATGAAATAGACGGCCGCTTCAAACGCAACTACATCGCCCTACTGGGTGCCACGAAGAAAGACGTGTGCGCCATCTGCCAGGCCAACGGTGTGACGGACAAGGACAAGCAGCTGGAGATATGGGGTAAGCTGGACAAGCGCAAGAAAGAGCCGGTAGAAGGCAGCGGGAAGTTCGTCCTATTTTGCGACGACCTTCGCGAGCTGGCAGGCATGATAGACAATGAACTGATACATCAACAACTGGAACGTGGCGAGCTGGCATGAAGATTCTGAGCGTAAAGAATATAGAAGACGCGAAATTCCAATACATCCCTTTTGACGGGGAATGGTACCAGGCATTCGGCAGGCCCGAGCGTTCCGGATGCTGGATTATCTACGGGAAGTCAGGACAAGGGAAAACGCACTTTGCCCTATTGCTGGCCCGAAAACTGGATGAGCTTGGAATGAGGGTGCTGTTCATCTCGCTGGAAATGGGAGTGCGTGACGACTTTCAGAAGGAACTGGCACTGGCAGGCATCCGTAGCGGAGTCAGCCGAATACAGTTCAGCGAAGAATGTGAAGGTGTAGAAGACATTGAAGGGGAAATAACCAAGCAACGCAGTGCCGACGTGGTAATAGTCGATTCCGTGCAATACCTGGGAGACCAGTGCGGAGTCAAGGCCAAAGAGATTATAGCCCTGCGAAAGAAGTATCCTAAAAAGATGTTCGTTTTCCTTTCTCATGTGGATGGAAAGGAGGTTGAAGGGCAGATGGCCTACGACGTGAAGAAGGATTCTTTCAGGCGTATATATATAGACAGATTCAAGGCATCACATGTGTCTCGTGGTGCAGGTGGTCCCCGCGGCTACTTCATTATATGGGACAAAGGATATCAAAAACATTGGTTGGAAAATATTAAAGAACAAGCGTATGAAAGCAACAATGACTAAACCCATCAGCCCCCGGCAGCTGCAAGCCTTGCAGACAGCCATTCAGGGCATCGGCATCAGAGAGAGGCAGGAACGCCTGGAATGGCTGTCCGGCCAGACGGGGCGAACCATCGGCAGCACCAAGGAACTGACCTTCGAGGAAGCGAAGCGCCTGCTGTCAAGTCTGAACGGTGATCGCGACCGGAAGGTGAAGGATATGCTTCGGGAAGAAGCCCGCAGGCTGGTGGGAAAGATTTATAAGAAGTCTTTCCAGATATCTTTCCTTAACAAGGATTACAGCGGGGATAACAGTCCGGAAGATTTCGAGATGAACAAGGCAAAAATCAATGTTTGGGTACGAAAGTACAGCGGAACCGGGAAGAACATCACGCAGATGGATGTGGAGGAACTGCGCAAGGTGCTTGGCGTGATGGGAAAGATAGCCAGAAAGGAGGCGGAATCATGAGAGACTACATCCGTAAGTTCCCGGACACGTCTGATCGCCGTCAGGAACTTGCCGGCCTGCTCGAAGCCAGTGAAGGGCGTATTCGCTACTACGAATACCAGTTGGATGCCGATGCCGGCACGTTATCCGCGGCTAAATATGACCAGCTCCTGGCTGAGTGCAATTCGGAATATAGACGCTATAACCAGCTGGAAGAAGAACTGGAGACGCTGGAAAAACCGAAAAAGTCGCCGGAAAATAAGGAAAAGCGGCGCAAGCTGAACAGGGAAAGAAGAGAGAAAATTAACTATTAACCCAATAAAAAAAGGAATTATGGCAAGAACCAAGAAAACAGTAGTCAGCGGCATCAGCCGCGAACAGGCAGAACAGGCATTCGCAGACTTTGCGGCGGCCGACGCCAAAGTACAGAACCTCACGTCCAAGATGGACATCGAGATGACCCGCATCCGCGAGAAGTATGCTGACCAGTTGGCGGAACAGAACGCCCGGAAAGAGGCGGCTTTCGAGATTGTGCAGGCCTATGCGGTGGAGAACAAGGACGAGCTATTCTCCAAGAAAAAAAGCGTGGAGAGCGCCCATGGCGTGTTCGGTTTCCGCACCGGAACCCCGAAGCTGAAGAACCTGAAGGGGTTCACCTGGGCGGCGGTGACGAACCTCTGCAAAGAGCTTCTCCCTTCGTATATCCGCACATCGGAAGAACTGGCGAAGGACAAGCTACTGGCGGATCGCGAACTGCCCGAAGTGGCGGAATACTTCCCGAAGATTGGCGTGCAGGTGGTGCAGGATGAGACTTTTTTTGTTGAACCTAAAAAGGAAAACGATGCCCCGGCAGCCGGATGAGTGGTATGAGTACCGTCCGAAAGGCAGGTGCTGGGCGGTGTACCTCATGAAGCGGGATGCCACCGGTTCCACCGGAAAGCATATCGGGACGTATCTCTGCCGGGAGGACGCGAAAAGCGAGGTAAGGAAAGGTAATTATAAATTAAAGAAGAATGGCACAGATAAAATATAGTTCAATCATTCCGAATGATAAGCCGCAGTGGCTGCTGAATGTGCAGGCTGTAGTAAAAGAGGTACTGGACGATGTGGAACTACAAGGCAATGAGCGGGACTTCAAAAATCTGAAATCTTTCGTTGATGCGAAGATACAGGCGGAACGCGAACGCGGCACTCTATTCCGCAGCATCATTACTACGGAAATCCGTACGGACGAAGGCAGGACAGTGCTGCACATCTACAGGAATCATCAGTTGGTACAGACTTATTATATTGAGTGATATGAGTGTGAAACAGAACGGGGTGCTTATCACGGCACCCCTCTTCGGAACAGGCAAGGAAACAGTCGGTTATTTCACCGGATACGGTTGTGGCTATTGTCAAGGCACGGGATATTTCATTGACCCTGATATCGTCAATGAACGCGTGAAAACGCCTTGTCCGAAATGTGGCGGTACTGGGAAAGTGAAAGGAATCGTGACTGTGAATTGGGTACCGGATGGTGAAGTTAAACCCTATTTCAAGGAGGATAAGCCATGATATATCGTGAACCTAAAGACTTGATAATACAGGTGGAGGACAGTTATCTGGGGCAAGTGCAATACTATTGGACGCAATACGGAAAGCCATGCAAGCTCCTGCAAATGGGTGCCAATACGGAAAGGCTGACTGCCATACTGGTCAAGATGAACAATGCCGATGCGGGTTCCTTCGTATGGATATTGTGCGAACGGCTGAAAGCCCGGATGTATGACCAAAAGACGAAGAAACCGCTGACGGTGGAGGATGTGTTTTTGTTTTAACCTTTAAATATGAAAAGCCAAAACAACATTAGCAGTTTTATCTCCGGTCCTTGCGGCCAAGCCAAGAAAGGACTACATCAATCATTTCAGGCAGAGCAAACCGCTCGAAGGCGTTTATTTCGCGGACTTTATCCGTGAGGTAGTCGAAAAGAAATCCAGACGCAGGTCTGCACAATATCCCGCCGTTTATGATGCTGTCATTAGGCACATCAACCGCTTTTCCGGGGAGTATGATTGCGATATCTTCACTAACTCGATCACTGAGGAGTTTCTGGATGATTTCATTGTCTATCTCGAAGAATGCGGATTACGACATAATACAATCGTAGGTTACATCTTAAAAATTCAGTCTATGGTACGAAAAGCAAGTCAGTATAATTATGCGGTAGACCCTTCTTATGAAGGGATTGACATCCGGCTGGAGGAAACCTCAGCCGTATTCCTCAGCATGAATGAGATTACGCGCATTTATTATTATAAGTTCGAGAAACAAGATAAACGCAGGGCTAAAGAGCGCATCCGTGATTTGTTTGTGGTAGGGTGCCTCACTGCTCTTCGTTATTCTGATTACTCCACACTGACGAAAGATAACTATCAGGGTGATTATATCATCAAACGGACGAAAAAGACGAATGTTGATGTGAAGATTCCGGCACATGATTACGTAAAGGAAATCTTTGCGAAGTACAACGGTAGCATTCCTTGTGGCTTGTGTATTCAGTATTTTAATAAGTACCTGAAGGTAATCATGCGGGAGATCGGGCTGAATGATAAGGTTACTTACTCATTTACCAAAGGCGGAAAATTACAAACCGTCACCCGTGAGAAATGGGAACTTATCAGTAGCCATACGGCTCGTAGAAGTGCCGCAACTAATATGTACCTCACTGGACGCATGAAGACACTGGAAATCATGAAACTGACAGGTCATCGGACCGAACAGAATTTCTTCCGCTATATTCGTCTGACTGGTGATGACATGGCACGAGCCATAAGTGGAGATATGTATTTTAGAAAGTAATAACTGGGCATTCCCCGGTTATTCGGGGGAGGCTCATAATGAATTTAGATATGAATAAGATAGTAATCGAAGTAACTTCTGACGGATGGGAAACAGCCGTAACCATTAATGGTAAGGAGTATAAAGAGAAGCACGTTGCAACAGCATTTGGCTCTGAAAGTGTTGAGGGTAATTTTGAAAGCGAAGATGATATACCGGAAGAAGTATACGACGCTTTAAATTCATCTTTCCCTTTCGAGTGTATGCAGGCATTGTATTCCATTGAGGATTAACTAATAACTAGAACTGATATGAACACTATTGATTTTGAAGCATTTTTGAGGCAGGAAAATTTAGCGCAGAATACCATTACAGCGTATCTGTATGCCGTGAAGGATTATTATGCCCATTACAAGGAGCTGAACAAACGGAATCTTATTGCTTACAAAAGTTATATGACTGACAACTTTAAGCCCAAGACAGTAAACCTCCGTATATTGGGTTTAAACAAGTATTTAAGGTATGTAGGCAAATCGCGTCTACACATGAAAACCATAAAAGAGCAACAACGTACTTATTTGGAAAATGTAATCAGTAATGCCGATTACGAGTTTCTGAAAAACCGTTTAAGAACGGAGAAAAATAGGATGTGGTATTTTGCAGTTCGCTTTCTCGCAGCAACTGGAGCACGGATAAGCGAACTGATACACTTAAAAACAGAACATATTACAGCAGGATACTTTGATATTTACACAAAAGGAAGTAAGGCACGTCGTATCTACATTCCCAAAATCTTATGTGCCGAAGCTATTGAATGGCTGTCTGAACAAAGTCGTTTCAGTGGATATGTTTTTATGAACCAATACGGGCAGCGTATCACTACAAGAGGCATTGCCCAACAGTTGAAAAACTATGCCATAAAATATGGTCTAAATGAAAAAGTGGTTTATCCTCACTCATTCCGTCATCGTTTCGCAAAGAATTTTCTGGATAAATTCAATGATATATCCTTGCTTGCTGATTTGATGGGGCATGAAAGCATAGAAACCACTCGAATCTATCTGCGCCGTAGTAGTGACGAGCAGCAAGAGATTGTCAATAAAGTGATAACTTGGTAAAAAAGCGACCAGTGTTTTGTCACTGCTAAGCACAAAACACTGGGCTATTCCCATAAACCGGGGAAACATAACGGGTGGTTATAAAATATCGGGTATATGTGGCGAGCTTACCAGCGTTATTATCGATTGTGTCAATTATGGGCTTTAACAATAAAAAAATGAATATAGTAAGAAGTGATCAAGAAATTTGGGATTTGCTCAACCAATGTGCAGAGGTAGAAGAAACAGGTTCTTCCAATTATCCCGGTATGAGTTACGAACAAGGAATTAAAGTAGCGATTGAGTGGATAATCGGAGATGTTAAAGACCATCCCATAAATGACTAATAACTGAACAATTCAAAAATGGTAGCACGAAGAGAGCCGCCGCACAACCATCGTGCGGCGGCTCTCTTCGTGCTACCATCTTCCTGACGTCAGGAAAACGATCCGGTCATTCTCCCGGCTCCCCCAGACATTTCAATACCGCCTCATGTTGCAGCGGTGTCAGTGCCCTTTGCCGGGGCTTGTAGAACAATTCCGCCAAGCGCCGGGTCAGTTCCGTATTCAGCGCTATCCAGCGGTGCAGCTGGCTCACCGCGCTTCGTGGCGTGCTGCCCGGGAAGTATTGCTGTGCCAGGTCGCTCAGATAGATGCCTCCGACGTGCTTTTTTTCTTCATTCATTGTGCGTTTTCCTTTCTTTTAAAAGTGGGTCAAAAAAATTACCCGGTAGTAATCGGGTAACTACTACCGGGTGCTTTGTTCACTACTACTAAGTAGTCGGTTCACTACCTATAGGTAGTTTTGCGGGGTTATCCCAGCGGATTCTCATCCAGTCCTCCGCCACCGCCGGAACCGCTTCCGCCGTTACCGTCCGGATCATCGGGCAACGCCGCTTCTCCTTTCTTTGCTACACGGTGGAACGTCAGCCCGCCATCACCCGCACGCGTAGCCGCCTTGATAGGCCTGCCGGGACGGAACTGGATTGAAGCGCCGGTGATGTTGGAGGATGTGAACTTCTTCTCTGTCTCGGCACCTTCCGATTGCAGTTGTATCTGGAAACTGCCGAAAGTCTCCAGGCGTACGATCTTGCCTGCCGCCAGATTCTTGTTGATTTGCTGGATAAGGGCGCGAAGGGCGTTCAGCACGTCACCGTCCGTGAGGGAAGTGGCGTATGAGATGTCCTCGGCTATCTCGTCCATGGTGATTTCGCCGTTGGCCTGGGCTTTGGCGTAATACTTTTTGGGTGCATTCCCTACACCCGGTTTGGTGCTCATGTGAGCCAAAGAATAGTTTACCATAACTTCGTCAAATTAAGAATTAATAATTAAGTCCGTGTCGTTTCGCGAAAAAGACGGTGCAAAGGTGAGGTGAACTCCTTATCCGGTGTGGCAGAACACGCTTTTTGACGCTATTTGTTGCATTAATATGTTATTACGATTACTTTTGCATAGGGTAATCAATCAGTTTTCAGGGGTTTTCATTATTTATTCCAGTCTATGAAGAAGAATCGGACTAAAATAGTCGGGTGCAGTTATGCCTTTCGTGTGGAGGACATCGTGCGTATTTATGACGAGCATGCACGCAGCGGCCTTAGTAACCGCGAAATCCTGCGCCGTTACATCTGGCCGAAATATCACATCTGCGAAAAGACTTTCTACAATATCATCAATGCCAGTGCCGACCCGCGCATCATCCGCAAGCAGGAAGAGATGCGGGCGCAACTCACTCTTTTCTGATGTTATCCATCACCATGCATGTATAGTCGCTGATATCTTCCACGAGTTCCTCATGGTTGTGGTTGGTGCCGCTGCCTGTGCGGCGGAACATGTTGAATTCCGTCTGTCCGTTGCTGCCCATGATATTGAAGAGATGATGGTCTATGCGGTCCAGCAGGTCGAAGCGTTCGAGGCTCTGCCGCTGGAAGATGCTGCCGTCGCGTGCGCTTCCGTCCCAGGGAGTGACGATGTGCAGGCGGATGGTGACTTCGGCGCGCTGGGTGGCGCCTCCCAGGTTTGCCCACTTCACGGGCATGAATTCGATGAAGATGGCGGGCGTGTAGAACACTTCTTCCTGTTCGATGAATTCCACTTGTTCGTTCCAGAGGTCGAACGTCTTGATGGCGGGTTCTCCCGCTTCGTCTTTGAGTTGTTTCAGCCGGTCAATGAGGCTGAGGTAAAGGAACTTTCTCATGATGTATAATTTTAGGTGCGGATTACGCGGATTAATTAAATATCTCTTTGATGTTGGCATCGGTAATTTCACGGATGAAGCGTTCCACGTCGGGATGCATGCCGATGAACTGACGTTTGGGGATAATGATTTTGCTGCCCACTTTCTTCAGTGCCATGATTTTGCAGAACCTGGCTTCTTCGGTCAGTTCCCGGTTCTTCTGATTATCCCGTAATTCGCCATTCTTTTTGCGTTGCAGCTTTCCGGTAAACTTCGGTTTGTCCGGGCGGCTGCGCTTGCTGCCCATGATGAGCATGTAGCGGTACCAGAAGTATCTCTTCATCTTCCGGGTGACGGTGATGGTGCCACCCTCGTTATGGATGGCGGCATAAGGCACGCTACTGGTGAAGACGACGCTGTCATGGTCGGTGACGGATACCTCGTCTTTGATGCTACGGCGCAAGGTTCCTTCCCGGGCCAGCAGACCGCGGCTTTCATCATCGTTGAACTTCCGGCGAGCCCACTTCTCGTTGAAGAACGCTTCCCGCTCGAAGTTCCGGTCGAACTCATCGCCCAGTTTCACACTGATATTTTTCAGCGTGAGCCTGATGAAACGCTTCACCTTTTGTTCCAGTTCCTTGGTTATGTTTGAATTTTGAGTCATAATGCTTGTTGTTTAAAGAATTAAGTGTATCTTTGTATCATGTCTCAGCAATGAGAACAGGGACGTGTCACGCTTCGGGCGGCTCGTACCAGCCCCGCCCCGGCCCGCAATGGTCGGGGCGATGTATTTTAAAGGGAATGCACTTCATTTTCTCCGGTGATGAAGTACTTTGCACGGATTCCTTCGCGTTTCAGTGCAAGAAGTTCTTTTCTTACCGCATCGTTGAATTCATCAAACTGAAACAATACCATCTCCGCCCCTTGTTGGCGAACTGCCTTCCGTGCATATTTCACTATATTACCGCTTCCCTTGGTACGCTTCAGATCAGCTGGCATTCCATTTATAGTCACATCCGGTGAACTTATGCCCGGAGTTTCTCCCAGATGTTCTATCCTGTATCCGGCACGCGCAAAGGTCAGGCACATCCCATATTCTTTGGCATACTTGGCCTGTTCCTGTTTATTGCGTTCGCCCGCTTCTATACGGGTTTTCTCGGTCACCAGATAGCCTCCGTTGTCACTGTCGTGAAATTCCTTCTTCCACAGTGTTTCGTCGTATGCTTCGTATTGCTCCTGTATCTTCTTCCGTTCCGTAGTCATCCCCTTGATGACCTTGCAAGCAGCGCACAGCTCATTGTTCGGCACTTTTGTCAACTTCAGCTTTCCCGGACGATTGGTACAGTCTTTACATTTACTGATGGTATATGGATTGTATGCCGGGAAGCAAGCCATCTGTTTACCGGGATTAAAACGCATCATTTCCTGATGCTTTCCTGCCGTTGCCTGGCTTCCCGCCAGCATGGCTTCCTGTTCGTTGCTTTCGGGATAATCACGTCGGAGGACACGGGCTACGGTGCAGCGACAGTTCCAGCCGTTTGGCGGGAAATATTCGTCCCAGAACCGGGAAGTGATGGGCAGCGTGACGTTGTGCAGTGCCCGGTGCACTTTGCGTACCCTTTTGTCGCCCACGGTTCGGTATTGCAGCAGATATCGGTCACGGTCTTCATCATCCCACCAACCCTGCCACCTGGCGGCCATATCGGCTGATGACATGGCAAAGTTGTATTCCGCCTTCAGGTACCATTTATTATAGTTTTCATTTATCTTTTGAACGTCGTTTAAAAAGCGCTCAAAAGGTTTCCGGTTGCCGTCCTTATCCAGCTGTGAGGGGAATGCCTCGTTCAGTTCGTGGAAGGTCTTGAAGCCGGAGAAGACGTAATTGGATTCCTTCAGGCGTTGCACGCTGATGTCGTCCAGCGGACGTTGGCGGATAGAGAAATCTACCGCATCATCCAGCACCTCAGCGTGTGTACGGATGAATTGTTGTACTTCTTCATCCTTTAGCATCTCCGGGCTGAATTCCGGCTGGCGATGCAGCCACCTCATAAGCAGGACGAAGGCCGCTTCGACACTGGCGGTGTCTACGTCCGTTTCTTCATCCGCTTCTTTCTTGTCCAGTTGCATTTCGCTTCCGAAATAAGACAGGCACGCCCGTTTGTGCAGCCCCGCGTAATTATCGGGGCTTAGTCGAAAAAAGGTTTAACGAGTTTCTGCTTTTCTTTATCCTTCTTTCCTTTTGAGGCTTGTTCATCATCACTGTTGCCCGGAATCATCACCGGTGACGCTTCCTTTTTCCCAATGATAGGCACATTATACTTATCAATGAAGTACTGCGGGTCCACTTCGTAGTTTTCCAGCAACAGACGTTCGTATGCCACCTGCTGTTCAGGAGTGAAGTCTATCCCTTCGTACCAGTCGAAGCGGTATCCCTTCAACGGGAAACCGTGCTTTATCATTTTCGGTATCAGCTGGAAGTTGATAATGTCGCGCAGGTTGTCGGCATCCTTGCTGACAAGGTTCTTCAGCACTTCCAGATGCACTTCGCTTTGTGAAAGACTGCTGCCGTTCTCCGTGGTCATGGTTTCGGTGAGCACACCTTTGGACAGTTCGGAGTTGGCCCGGTCTATGCGCTTGTCGAACACGTTGTAGGCATCGCCACGGGTAGATTCTTTGATTTCGATATCCGTACCTTCGGGGAAGAGTGCCCAACCTGCCGCTCCCATGCTGCCCAGCATCTTCTCGATACGGCTCTGTTCCTTGGCGTCGCGGCTGGTGGTTTTCCCCACACGGAAGGGGATGCCGAATATTTCGGAGAACATATCCCAGAAGCTACAGACATTCTTCTTCGGTATGGTATGCTGGGCGCACTTCAGAAACAGGCCCAGATCATTGGGCGCACCGACTTCTATCACCCAGTCCGCCATTTCGGAGTTGCGGTAATCGTAACCGTTCTGCCACCTTTCCTGCTGGTTCACCACCAGTACGCCGTATTCCGGGATGACGTGGCGGCGGGGCACCAACTGCACGTTGCTGAATGCGGGGATGCCGTCCACTACGATGATATCTCCTAGTTGTATGAGCGAATGCCCCCAGTAGATGCTGTCCAGTGCCAGGTCCATGAAGGCCTTGAACCATGGGGACTCGAAGACGGCCGTCAGGTCGGGATTCTCATCGCCCTTCCTGTCCACGATGCGGAAGCTCTTGTTCAGGACGTAGCCTTTGCGCTGCCCTACGCAGCCGGTGAGGTGCATGTCCACTTCCACGTCGCCATATACGTTGTACAGCGGCACACGGTTGGGATAGTCCACATTGATGGCATATTGCCAGGCATTGCGCCAGGTGCGCAGGTCCTTTTTGGTCAGCGCTTCGGTCTGTAGTTGCAGGTTGACGGAAAGTTGCGTCACCCGCTTCAGTTCGGCCGGATTATCCAGATTCACACGTCCCACCTTTACGGGGTTTTGTCTTTTGTTTTTTGTTGCCATAATGTTACCAGATATAATCGTTCTTGGTTGCCGATCCGTAGCGGACCGGATTGTGGTAGTCTTCTTCACCGGAAGGCCCGGTGATGGTGGGGATATCGGGAGTGATACGTCCCGCCTGTATCTCTTTCAGATAGTCCAGCGCATCTTTGTAGCGTTTCTCACGAACTTCATTTCCCATTTTGCCGGGCAGCGAACATATCATGTGATAGAGCGCGATATCGGTGGCACACCCCACCAGTTCCGCATCCCTCTCACCGGCTTCGCGTGCGAATGTCGCATCCACGTCATAGCGTCCGCGCAGTGCTGCGGCAATACGTGACAGGGCACGCTGTTCCGCCGTTTTCCGGTTATCTTCGGAACTCTGCTGCATGATTTTCAGCGCATCGGTGCCTACTTGGATATAGTCGTTTTCTGTAATGAACATGGCTTTAATTATGAATTATAAGTTATGAATTATGAATGGTCACCACGACTGTGACGGCGGTTGCCTCAATCCCATGCGCGGAACAAAACTCTCTTCGCGTACCTGCTTTTGCAGCTTGTAGATGGCGCCTTCATCGGCATCCGGCCCGTCATCGTGGGCGCGGCTTCCTTTCTCAAAGGCGAGGGTCTGTTCAATGCCGGTCTTCATGTCATTGTCGGTCTTCAGCTTCTCGTTGTACCACACGAAACCGCGTTCCCATAGCGGACTGACGGCTTCGATGCGGGCGAACTTGTCCGGCTTCTTGCGCTTGTCGGCAGTGACGGGTACCTGGTAGCCCCGCAGGTTGCCTTCACGCTCGAATTCATCCAGTATGGTGTCCTGCATGAAGTTGGCTTCCATGTAGATGGTGACGGCGGCATCTTCGGGCAGCGATTCCCAGAGATCATATACCCAGCGTACCATTTCGCCTACACTGCACTGGCGCACGAAGGCGCGCAGGCAGTGCAGTTCGGAGCGTTTGGCGCTCTTCAGTCCGGAGCGCGGACGTCCCCAGAGCTTGGCGGCCTTGTAGTCGTTCTTGCTGCTGTCCTTGAACGAAGGGTCGATGTAGAGAACCAAGCTTTCGTAATAGCACGGCTTCAGCATCCGCCGCCACTGTATCCAGCGTTCTTGGAAAACGGCACCTTCGGTGATGGGGTTGTGCATGAATTCTTTCTGAAAACTGCGGTAGCCCATGAATTCCTCGCGGCTGCGCAATGTTTCCAGTGTCCAGTATTCCGGCCAGGCGGGTTTCCCGTCTTTTTCGATGGCGTATACCGTGCTGGTGTGTACGGTGGAACTGTTGATCATCTGTTGTAATACGCTGTTTTTGCTGATCAGGTTTCCTACCATGATAAAGCGTCCCGCCTCGCCTCCAAAACAGCCGAATAGCGCCTCTTTGATCCAATTGGTCATCTCCCGTACACGGGCTTCGCTGCGAGACATCTCATCATCATCCAAGTCATCCACTACAATATAGTCCGGTCTCATTTCACGGAACCGCAATCCTCGGGGAGACTGTCCGCGACCGCGGCTAAAGAAGGCGCACAGGTCCTTGGTGACGAACTCGCCTTCCTGCCAGCATCCGGCGTTGTATTGCTCGCCAAAGTCATCAATGATATATTGGTTGAATTGTAGTTCCGCCTGGAGGTCTCCCAGAAAAGCGTCGGCATTGTCTTCGCTCTTACCCACGAGAACCATAACGTGCAACATACCTTTGAACTTCAGCCAGAGTGGTATGCCCACATCCAGGTGTACCGACTTGGCATGACAGCGCGGCCACTTGAATACAGCTCGCATTTCCGGATGCTTCTCGATATAGCGGGCGGCGTCGTTGTGGAACTTGGCGTTCTTGCACCGGCAGTAATGTTTCAGGTATCTCTGGCAGAAATACTCATAATCCTTCAGGGCACGGGCGATATTCTTCTTCCGTTCCGCCTCCGTCTCCGGCTTGCGCTTCGAGGTGATGCGCTGCAACCGGTTACAATGCTCTTTCCACCGTTTGAGGGCCTCTTTCTTTTCGTCCGCTGTCATTTTTGCTTGAATTTGATGCTCATGAAGTCGCTGTGCATTTGGTTGATGAGCATGATGAGTTTGTCATCCACTTCCGGATATTCCTCGCGATGGGCCACCAGCCAGTTCTCGAACTCGATAATGGTATCCACCTTGTTCACGATGTTGGTGTTCCGGTTGATTTCCTTAATGCCCTTTGCCGCCTTCACCAGTGAATCGGTCATACGGCTGATGCTCTTTTCATCGGCATCCGTATTCTCGATGGCTTCGCCCAATTTGCAGAGGGTCATGGATGTGATGGACTCCTTGCTCATCTCACGTGCGGCCCGTTCTTCTTTCCAGTTCTCCTGGTTCACCCAGCGGCTGACAGACTGCCGGGTCACTCCGGTCAGTTCCACGATCTGCATGATGGGCGTACCTTTCATGTAGAGGTGTTTGGCTACCGCTTTCTGTTTGCTCATGTCTTTTGCCATACCTTCTTGCTGCTTGATTATAGGGCAAAGTTGCGAAGCTCGCGGCGGGCGACGAAAAAACGGCGGAGGGGTTGCAAAGCATTACAGACAGGTTGCACGGCTGTTCGCAACCGTTACATAATTTTTTGTGCGGTTGTGCGCGTAGCCGTAAGTTTGCGCCAAAATGAGACGCAAATCATGGGAAAAAGAATCAGGATATCAAGTGAAAGTTTAAACTGCTTCGGCACGTGGGTGAAGACCGACGGCATCGATTACGGGCAATACCAGCAAAACCCCTTGCTGTTGTATATGCACCGTCGTGGAGAAATAATAGGTAGCATCAAGGATTTCCGGGTAGAGGGAAAGGACGTGACCGGGGAGCCTTACTTCGACGAAGTGCGGGATGAATCAAAAATATTGAAACAACAGTTTGACAAGGACACGCTGAAAATGTGCAGCCCCTTCTTTGAAGTAATAGAGACGAGCGACGCTCCCGAACTCCTGAAGCCGGGACAAACCCGTCCTACCGTTACCAAATGCAAACTCCTTGAAGTAAGCATGGTGGATATGGGCGGCAATGACGACAATATCGTGCAACTCAGTTATCAGGGTAATCCTTTGAGGCTGGCGGCAGGTGAAGACTGCCCGTCCCTTCCTTTATTGAAAACTAACGGCGGAGAAACTCCGCAAAACAATAATTCTAAAACAGAAGAGACTATGAATGTAGATTTCAAAGCTATCGCCCTGAAGCTGGGCTTGCCGGAGACGGCAACGGAAGCGGAGATTCTCGCCAAGGTTGGCATCTTGCTGGGATATCAGACCGCCAATACGGAACTGCGCACGCAATTGGATGCCATGAAATTGGCAGGTGTCACTCAGATGGTGGACGACGCCGTCAAAGCTGGAAAGTTCAATGCCGACAAGAAGGACCACTTCATCAACCTGGGTAAGACAATAGGCGCTGAAAGTTTGAAACTGACGCTGGACAGCATGGCGGCTGTGACCAAACCGATGCAACTGATCAATCCCAGCGGCGGCGCAACGGGCGGCGGCATGGCAACCGGGCAATGGAACAAGCTCAGCGAGGTACCCGAAGGGCAGCTGAAGCTGATGCGTGAGAACGAACCGGACAAATACCGTGCGCTGTACAAGGCGGAATACGGCATTGAATGTCCGAAATTCAATTAATAACTAACAATTAAAAATCAAATCGAATGAATTCTATCTTGAAATTTGTTTGCGGCACGCTGTTCAACGTCCTGATGGGCGTGGTTCTGGCGTCATTGGTAGGGGTAACCCCCGCAATAGGTGCAGTGGCGGGCGCGGTTGTCCCGGCAGTGCTTGGAAACTTTATGCCCGCAGGTGCAGCCTTCGAGGGTGTATATACGGAAGTGTGGACCGGAGAATTGATAAAGCGCTTAAATGCCGGACTGAAGGCGGACTGGCTGAACGGTATTCCGGATTATTCCGCGAAGGTGGACAATGAAGTGATTCACCTGGTGGATGTGGGCGGCGATCCGGACGTGCTGGTAAACAATACGACCTATCCTATTCCTATACAGGACTTGACGGAAAGCGACGTGCCGGTAGGCCTGGACAAGTTCCAGACGAAAGCCACCCGCGTGACTGACGACCAGCTTTACGCCTTGTCTTTCGACAAGTATTCCGCTGACGTGGAACGTCATGGAAACGCGATTCTTACAGTAAAGTACAAGAAAGCCGCCCACGCCCTGGCTCCCTACAGCCATACGGACAAGACTCCGGTTATCGCAACCAGCGGAGCGGCCGACGAATCGGGACGCAAGAAACTGACCGTAAAGGACATCATAGCCCTGAAGCGTGCCTACGACAACATGGAGGTGCCCGAAGACGGCCGCGTGCTCGTTCTTTGCCCCGACCATGTGAACGACCTGCTGGAAGCCGACCAGAGCTTCAAGGACAAGTACTACAACTATACCTCCGGAAAATTGCTGAACATGTTCGGTTTCGAGGTGTACACGTATGTGAATTGCCCGTACTACACGAAAGCGGGCGTGAAGGTGCCATACAATGCCACTCCGGCGGCTACCGACCTGAAAGGTTCTTTCTCTTTCTACCGTCCGCGCATGTTCAAGGCGCAGGGAAGCACGAAGATGTATTACAGCGAGGCGCGTACCAACCCGACCACACAGGAAAGTCTGGTAAACTTCCGCCATCACTACATCGTGCTGCCTAAGAAGTTGGAAGCATTCGGCGCCATCTATAGCTGGGACGGCGCAACGGCACAAAGCAAGGACCAGGCCGTTCCGGCGGAAAAGCGCTGGGCGCAGGTTCGCCGTGAAGCCGCAGCTGCCGCCGCCAATGCCGCCGCAGACAATCCGGCGCCTGATGATCCTGACGGTGAATTGGAGCCATAACCGATGAGTGCGCGAGGATTACGTAACAACAACCCGCTGAACATCCGTCTCTCTGCCACCACCCGGTGGCAGGGGGAAGTCCGGCCCTCACGGGATAGGGCATTCTGCCAGTTTGAAAGCATGGCTTATGGATATCGGGCAGGCTTGAAGCTGTTGCAGAACTACCGGAAATTGAACGGCTGCCGCACGATAGCCGACTTCATCAACCGGTGGGCGCCGCCTGTGGAGAACAATACATCCGGCTATATCAGCCGGGTATGCAGGGAAATGCAGGTGCCTTCCACCTACGTGCCCGATGTGAACGACCGGGCAACGATGTGCGCTTTCGCCGCCGCGATGTCGCGGGTGGAGAACGGGGTACCGGCTGTGATGGCGGACGTAGTGGCAGGATGGAACTTACTCTAAATAGTAAATTGCAAATAGTAAAATAGTAAATAAACCGATGGACTTTTTGATGCAGATATTGGGCAGCCTCTTTCCGGCAGGACTGGGAGCGGCGATCGGGACGCTCTTCGGTTGGTTCTTCAACCGCCGTCTTTCAAAGGCCCGCAACGGCGGAGATGTTGACGCTGCTTATATGGACAACATTCAGAATCTCCGTTCGGACTTATTAAATTCTATCAATGAAAACAGAAAACTCTACAGGGCTATCGCCCGACTGGACCGCACGGTGGCTCGCGCTACTACTTGCCGTCACTGGAATGATTGCCCTATCCGCGACGAGTTGCAGAAGTCCGGTTCCGACGGTGACAACCTCCCGGCACCTAAGCGACAGCCTGCAAAGCAGAAGAGGGTTCGCGCTCCTACAGGAACCGGTACCGCCCAGCATGGCGAAGACCGTATTTCCGACAGAGATACTGAATACTATACCGATAGGGACGGGCTTCAGTAAGCGCAGCGGGCAGGCCACGGTGAACGTCTCCCGGATATCGGGCGACAGCATTGAAGTGACCGCCACCTGCGACAGCCTGGCACGGCAGGTGATCCTGCTGACGGAAGAGCTGGTGCGCATCAGGAATGAAACTTCGGAAGAGGTGAAGGAACTGCCTCCCAAGGTGATAAAAGAACCCACTGGTTGGCAATGGTTCCAGATATGGACAGGGCGGATAGCCGTTTTGGCTCTTGTTCTGATAGTGATTAAACGGCGTTTAAGTAACAAAAAAACGTAGAGAAAATGGATAAACTTATCTATGGAATGGCCCGCGTGAAATTCGACGGTGTGGAAATAGGCTGGTTTGACGAGCAGGGGCTGACCCCCGCGGGAAGCGCGCCTACCCAGGTGGACGTTTACGCGGCCCAGGTAAAAGACGGTCCGGTGGCTACCATCACAAGCAATCCGGGCAAGAAGGCCTTCACCGGCAACCTGATAGACCTCAGCCCGGAGAACCTGGTGAAGGTCATCGGCGGTACCAAAGACGACAAGGGCAATTGGGAACCGCCCGAACAGTGGGAAAAGACCGGAGTAATGGATATCATCTGCGACAGCGGACAGACGATCCGCCTGTTCAACGCGAAGGTGACAGGCAACGACTTCTCCGGAGGCGTAAACTCGCAGGGGGTGCTGGCGCTCGCATTGAACGTGGAAGCCCTGAAGGATGAAAACGGGAAACGCCTGAAAATATTCGCCAAAGGCATCGATCCTGAAACCGGCAATCCCGCGGTGAACCCTGAAGGCTGACGGGCGTATGACGGACTTTAACATCGAACTCTTAGCGGCAAAGGTATTGGCGGACAACGGCATTTCTTTGCCGCTTCGCCTTCCCGGCGGCAGGCATATACGCTGGGTGATGCGGGTGCCGAATTTGGAAAGCCGCGTGCGCATATCGAAGATGTACCTGAAAATGGATGTGAAATATACTGACCTGGAGAAGTACACCTTCGAGCAGAAACTGGATTTCATGCGTAAGCATACGAAAACGGTGAGCCGCATGGTGGCCTATGGTATTGTCCGGGGATGGCTGCTGGGGCGTTTGATGAACCGTCCGGTGGCGTGGATGCTGAGGAACTGCATGCATCCGGCGGCTTTGGAAGACGCCTGGATGCTCACCATCGGCACCATGAATACTGTCCCTTTCGGAAATATTATCAGATTGGCGGAGGTGATGAACCTGATGTCGCCAAACCTGAGCCACGGAAAAAGGTAGAACGGGAGTTAAAGGGATACACGGAACCCGCACATAGCCCGTTCGGACTGATAGGACAGATAGCACGCGATACCGGCTGGAGTATGAAATACATCATGCGGGGCGTTAATTACCCGACGCTGATGCTGATGTGGCAGGATTATCCCCGTCATGTGGACGGACGGAAGAAAACGACGCTGGAACTGTTCCGGGAAATGGAGGCGGAAGAGGACAAAGCCGCTTCCGGGAAGAAGAGCGTAGACCCGCTGGCATTTTTTCAACAATTAGAAGAAGAGGAAGACTGAGATGGAACCCATAAGACTTGAAATATTCCTGGACGACAGGACCCGCGGCGGCATGCAGTCGGCAGAACGGAACATCACCGGACTGGAGACGCGGATGCAGGAGGTTATCAATATCCTGAAAAAGGAGTTGGCCGGTCTGCAGTCCGCATTCAAGGACGCGTTGTCTACGGGCGTTTCCTCGCCTTCCGACCTGGCGGACATACAGGCGCTGAAAGGCAAGATTGTGGAGCTGGAGGAAGAACTGAAACGCCTGAAGAAGCAAGCGGAAGTTCCGGTGAAGCCGGATATCGACCTGTCGGGGTACATTACGGATGAAATCAGGGCCATGGAGAGTTCCGGCGAGAGGGTGAAGGCCATTATCATCAATATCCAGAAGGATATAGACTCACTGAGACAGAAATCGCTGGAATCAACGGCAAAGGGCATTGTCAATCCGGAAGATACGGCAAAGATAAAGGCACTGGAGGCACAGGTACGCTCACTGACGGAAACGCTGATGAAGTATGAAGTGGCCAAACAGGAGAGCAACGACACGCCGATCATGCGTTATGACCCGGCCCCGAAACTGAACAACGTCAAGATGAGCATGCAACAGATCGCCCGCGAGCTTCCGGCACTGGCGATGGGACCGCAGATGTTCTTCCTGGCGATATCCAATAACATTCCGATGTTTACGGATGCGGTGGCATCGGCACGGAAGGAATACGAATTGATGACGGCCGCTGGGAAGAAGGCGACACCCATCTGGAAACAGTTGCTGACGTCCTTGTTTTCCTGGCAGACGGCGATGGCGGCGGCTATCACGCTGACGGTGGTGTATAGTAAGGAGATCGGGGAATGGGTGAAGGGGCTGTTCAAGGCTAAAGACGCTACGCTTGACTTATTGTCCGCTGAGCAGGAAATGGCATTGGCGCGTAGGAAAGCGTCAGACAGTATCAAGAAAGAACGGGCAGAACTGGATATCCTATACGCCAAACTGAAGAGCACATCCTTATCAACGAAGGAACGCACGGCTGCCGTCAACGAATGGATAAAGCGATATCCGGAGTACGCAAATATCCTTGACGGTGAAAACATCAACCTTGGCAGACTGGAAGCGGCCTACAAATCATTAAGCAAACAAATTTATGCCAGTGCGGTGGCACGGCATTATATGGACAAGATATCGGACATTGCGGTCAAGAAAGACAAGGAAGAAATAAAGAGGCGTAACCAAAAGTTGACGGTAGCGAAGGCGGAACAGGAATATGAAAGACTAAAAACGGAATTCAGCAAAAAACAGGAGACGGGCTTCGGAACCGCCACGGCCAAAACAGATGCGGAAAAAAAGATAGAAAAAGCCAGAAGAAATGTAGAGGAACAGAAGAAAATATACAGCGACTTGATTGAGAATGTGAAGAGCTATGGTGAAAACATTGCTACCATAGAAGATCATATCAAAACGCTGGATATATTTCCTCAGCCCGAAGAAGGGACTTACGACTACTGGAAACAGCAACAGGATCGTGCAGAAGACATATTGAAAGAAATCAAGTCCGATGTAAAGAAGACTCTGGACGATGCTGCAAAGGAAGGTACCGACCTGTTTTCCCTGGGCATTGACAAGTCCGTGGTGGAAACATATAAAAAGGCGACCGACCAGATAAAGGAAGCCCGGAAAAATCTGAAAGTTTATGATAACGGAGACGGAAAGACAACCGGCGGTACCGATAAAAAGGATTACCAGACTGAACTTGCCGAAGCCCGCCTCCGTGCCCAGCAGAAGCTGGAAGCCGCTACCGTCCAGGTGATGCAGGAGGGGTACGAAAAGCGTCGTAAACTGGCTAAACTGGAATACCAGGAAGAACTGTCACGCATTGACCGGCAAGAGAAGAAACTGAAGGACAAGCTGGATCGTGCCAAACAAAGCGGTAAGAAGGTGAGCCCGGATGAGTATAAGCAAGTGCAGAACGATGCGGGCACCGAACGTGCCGCCGCCCTTCTTATTTATGAAGGCGAACTGGATAAGATCAATAAAGAGGCCACTGAAAAGGAACGCAAGAAGCTGGAAGAATACGCGAAGCAATTCCAGGGATATATCACCAAACGCACGTCCACGGAGAAAAGCTTCGATGACAAGCGCAATGTCTTGCAGAAAGGCGGCGCATCCGATGAAACCCTCAACGAACTGGATTATCAGAAAGAAAAAGCCCTGGAGGACATTGACAACGAATTCGCCGCCCGTGAGGAAGTATTCAAGTCCTGGGCGGCCAATGTGGTGAACCTCAACCTCGAAGAACTGCAACGCCTGCTTGTGGAAGCGGAACGGGAATTGGAGCGGGCGGAATTCCTGAATCCGGATGACAAGGGACTGGCCGTAAAGCGTGCCAAGGTTACTACATTGAAGAATACGGTCAGCGGCAAAGCGAATAATAAGGAAGAGGGAAAAGATAAGAAGGACAACAAGAAAAGCATTAAGGAATGGTCGGAACTGAACCGCGTGCTGGGAGATGTGGAAGATTCCTTCAATGATATAGGCAATTCCGTGGGTGACGTGGCCGGTGATATCATCAAGACCGCCGGCACCATATCCACGTCTACGCTGAGTATCATTGGCGGCATAACCAAACTGTCGGAAGATTCGGCGGAGGCCATAGTAGGAACCACTGAAGTCGCGGCGGAATCCATGTCGACCGTCGAAAAGGCTTCCGTCATCCTTGTTATCATTTCGGCGGCCCTGAAAGTGGCGACCGCCATCGCAAGCCTGTTCAAACGTACGGATTATATGGAGGAATTCCGCAAGGAAATGGCCAAGCTGAACTATGAGCTGGCACTTGTAAAACTGAACGCTGAGATATCCACCGACAAGAAAAGCATATTCGGTGATGACCTGTGGGGCAACGCCATCAAGAATGTGGACCTTGCCAGGGAAGCCCTGGACAGGTATAACGGCACGCTGGACAAGATCAAGAACCGCAAGATATTCACAGGCTTTGCGGGAGCGACGGCGGAGGCCATGGGGCTGAAGAATACATATAAGTCTTTGGGCGATTCCATCGCGAACATGCAGGTGAAGATACAGCATAAGACCTGGTTCAGGTCAGCTAAATATTCATCCCTGAAAGATGCCGTGCCGGAATTGTTCAATGCGGACGGTACCGTGAATCAGGACGCGCTGGAGAAGTTCATAGGCTCGGACACCTTCGGTAAACTGAGCCAGGAAAACCAGCAGTACCTGCAGGAAATGTCGGACTACTGGAAGGCATACCAGGACGCCGTAGAAAAGGTAAAGGATTACCTGACGGACATCTTCGGAGACCTTGGAGGCACTCTGACCGATACGCTTGTGGATTCGTGGGCAAATGGCACGGATGCCGCCACCGCCTATTACGATAGCGTGTCGGAGATGCTGGAGAGCCTGGGCAAACAAATGATTTATTCCACGTTGTTCGGCGACATCTTTGAAAAGGCACAGCAGAAGATGCTGGCCGTGACGCAGAATGCCGATCTGTCCGCCGACGAGAAATTCAAGGAGTATATCAAACTACTAAGCGGCATGACGGATGAGGTGATGGGTAAGCAAGGGGATTTCAACGCATTGTTGGAAGCCTATCAGCAGATGGCGAAAGATAAGGGATTCGATATATTCAAGCCGGATGAGGATGCATCCCAGAGCGGACGGAGTGGAGCATATACTGCCATGAGCCAGGAACAGGGGACTTTACTGGAAGGAATAGGAAGATCGGTGCAGGATCACGTAAGCGGGATGCACCAACTATTGGAAGAACTAAAGAAGGGACGTGACGCGGACCATGAGATATTCGTGCAGATAGCGGAGAATACGGCCTACTGCAAGTTGCTAGAAGATATTCTTGAAATCATTACCCGGCAAGACCGTGACGGGGCAAAAGTAAAAATAGTATGATGAACTTAACCGGATATATGACTATCAACGGCGTGGATGCCTGGACGGAGTACTTCGCTTTCCTGTGCGAGGACAAGGTGGATGACAACTTCAACTTCGGGGAATTGCAGAAACCTTTGGAGATGAAAGAGTATACCACTGTGGAATTCCGGGAGCGTGACGGCGAGGAACTTCCGGACGTATTGCCTTCCCCCCGCTACAAGGCACGGGATGTAACGTTGTATATAGCCGTATGCGCTTCGACTTTATCGGAATACAACACCCGCCGCGCCGCATTCATGGAAGCCATCCGTGCGGGCTGGGTAAACCTGAAGGTGAAGGAACTGCCGACGACATACCGTTTCTATTATAAAGGAATAGCGGATGCCAAAGTTCTGGAGGATGCCACGGACGGCAGAATTATCGGGCGTTGGAAAGTGAAGTTCCGGGAGCCGAAACCTGGATTCACCACGGAGTGACACAGAGTGACACGGAGTTTTTAAATGACGATTAAACAGTATTTGAATGGAGCTTAAAATCTATAATCAGAACGGAGAACTGAAATTGACAGTCAGCACGTCTTCATCATCAACATGGAACACGGAGCTGATGACGGAGAATGCCGTGTCCACTAGCTTTACCCATCCTTTTTATGTTCCTCTGGACGTGAACGACTATGTGTTGTTATCGGGGATAAAGTTTTCTATTAATAAGGAATATAAGCCGAAACAGAAATCGACTCAGGAGTATAGTTATTCCGTGAAATTCTACGGCCCGGAGCATGACGCTCAGCGGGTGATGTACCTGAACCTAACGGACGGGCAATATGATGTGCAGTTCTCACTGGATGGCAACCCGCGCGAACATCTGACAAAGTGGGTAGATAATATGAACCGCATCTACGGGCGTGAAGTCTGGAGCATCGGCGATGTGGTGGTGGCTCCGAACCAAACGATCGAATACAACAATCTAAGTTGCTGGGACGCGCTGGCCTCTATTGCCGAAGCCTTTGAAACGGAATGGTGGGCGGATGGATTTACGATGAACCTGTCGCGCTGTGAGCGAGGGGAACGTGTTTCGCTTGGCTATATGCAGGGGTTAACTTCACTTACCCAGTCGGAGAACAGCAATGACGTGAAGTTCTTTACGCGGTTGATTCCTTTGGGTTCGACAAAGAACATCGACCGTAGTCGGTATGGTTATTCCCGTCTTCAGCTTCCGGATAAATCCACGTATGTGGATAGGAATACGCAGTATGGTTTGTATGAATATGTGGAGGAAGCGGCGTTCGCTGAGATTTTTCCACATTATACGGGAACGGTTTCTTCGGTTCGTACGGAAGAGAAGACGGGTGAAGACGGCAAGCCGTTCACTGTTTACTACTTCAAGGATGCGGGGATGACTTTTGACCCTTCTTCAAAGGATAATGAGATTGGCGGGTTGGTGAAACAGGTGTCTTTCCAGACCGGTGACCTTGCGGGGCGTGACTTCGAGGCGAATTACCACTCCGACACTAAAGAATGGGAAATCATCAACATATATCCTGATGATGAAACGCAGATACCTGGCGGGAATCTGATACCTCGCGTTGGGAATACCTATATTCCCTGGAACTTCCGCATGCCGGTGGAGTATGAGACTCAGGCGGAACTGGACTATAAAGCCGCTGTGGATGACTATCTGGCGAAATTCAGTGAGGATATCTCAAAGTATGGCGGCGAGACGGATTATATCTATATAGATAAGAATAGCGTGCCGCTGGTACTCGGTCAGAATGTGCGTCTGTTGAGCGGTGAGTATTTCGGTGAGACCGGCTATCGGGACAGCCGGATGACGAAGGTGGTGCGGAAACTGGATAATCTGTCGGTTGCTACGATTGAATGCGGTAATCAGGTAGGGAAGGGGTGGAAGACGCAGGTGGACAATAGCATTAATGAGTTGAAGTATGTGATAGGGCAGAAATGGGAAGAGATCATGATTGATGTCTTGAAGACATGGGATACTAAAGAGCCAAGCAACTATAATGTATTTTCCGGTTTACGTTCGCGTGCGGAACACTTGAGCAAGAAGTATCCGGATGTAGCCCAAGGATTAATAAAGTTTTTAGCCGGTATAGAGTTGGGTCCCTTTTCTCCCGGCGCTCTCGGTTCCGGCGCCTCCATCCAGATTAACCCGCTAACCGGCAAATCCCGCCTTGAGGTTGACGAGCTCTTCGTGCGCATGAAGGCCGTCTTCAAGGAACTGGTCATCGAGTCGTTACGCCATATCGGCGGTGAGCTGGTATTGTCTCCCGCCCGTAT
>ERZ827492.536-NODE-536-length-35513-cov-6.485476_pt1 | contig 35513 bp, 33 predicted proteins | sample MGYA00519704_ERZ827492 | MGnify/ENA primary metagenome ERZ827492 (study PRJEB31778, sample SAMEA3449325) | human gut metagenome | biome: human gut; feature: human-associated habitat; material: faeces | place: United Kingdom | collected 2010/2012 ... | reverse complement strand
CCGGCGCGGTCCGCGCCCTCCGTTTTTCTCTTGTCTGTCATAGGCTTCCTACGCTCCCGTATCGTGATCGCGGGCAAAGGGCCCGTATGTTAACAACGCCTCATTATACCATGATTGTCTGCCTTTGCGCAAATCCCGTTCCTCATGGAGAAACGGCCTGCGCCTTCTGCGCCGCTTCCACGGCCTCGCACAGGCGCGCCGCGCAGTCCTGCGCGTCCTCCCAGCGGGCAAGGCCCGTGCCCAGGTCCACGTCCGGCCGCGTCGCGCCGTGGAAGTCGCTGCCGCCGGTGACGAGCAGCCCATACCTGCGCGCCATGCGCCGCAGGAAGGCCTCTGTCGCGGGCGTGTGCGCGTTGTGGTAGCACTCCAGGCCCATCAGCCCTGCGCCGCACATGGCGTGAATCCACTGCTCCAGCTCCGTCTCGCTGAGCTTGAGCAGGCCGCCGTGCGCCAATACAGGAACGCCGTCGGCCGCGCGAATGTTCCGGATCACCGCCTCGGAGGTCATCTTTCGGCGCTCGGCATAGGCGCGCGCGCCCAGGCCGATGTACTCGCGAAAGGCCGTGCGCACGTCCGGCACCACGCCGTGCTGCACGAGCACGCGGGCGATGTGCGGCCGGCCGATCGCGCCGCCCGCCAGCGCCTCCACCTCCTCGACCTCGATGGGGATGCCCATGCCCTGCAGGTTCTCGATGATGCGGACCATCCGCTCCACGCGCGCCCTGCGCATGTCCTCCAGCATCTCCCGCATGACGGGGTGGTCCGGCGACATGCCGTAGCCCAGCAGGTGGACCTCCAGCGCCACGCCCGAGCTGATCTCCACGCCCGGCAGGACCCGCACCCCGGCGCGCGCGCCCGCGCCCAGGGCCTCCGGCACGCCGTCCATGGTGTCGTGATCCGTCACGGCCAGCAGGGAGAAGCCCCTCTGCGCGCCCAGGCGCACCACCTGCTCGGGCGCCAGCGTCCCATCTGAGGCCGTGGTGTGAATGTGCAAATCCAGCATGGTTTTCCCCCCTTTACTTCTAACTTATAGATATTTGCCGGCTATCCCCGCTTTTCCTGCCAATCGGCCAAAGTTTAACCTATCGTTCGTTTTTTTGCAAAAACAGGCAGCGTCCGCTTGCGGAACGTCTGCCTGTCTGCAACAAATCTTACGCGTTCAGGATGGACTCGATGGGGTTCTTGCCGCCATCCAGGGGCGGCAGCTCCTCCCCGCGCATGAGCGCGGCGAACTCCTCCTTGTCGAGCTTTTCGCGGTTGATGAGCTCGCGGGCGATGCGGTCGAGCTTTTCGCGGTTCTCGTTCAGCAGCTGCGTGGCGCGGTCCAGCGCGGCGTGCAGCGTCTTTTCCAGCTGCTCGTCCACGCGCGCGGCCAGCTCCTCGGAGTAGTTGCGCGCATGGCCGAAGTCGCGCCCGACAAAGACCTCCTGGTCGCCGCCCAGGTAGACGGGCCCGATCTCGTCGTTCATGCCGTACTCGGTGATCATCTTGCGCGCAAGCTCGCTGGCGCGGGAGAGGTCCGAGGTAGAGCCGGTGGAGACGTCGCCCAGGACGATCTTCTCCGCCACGTGGCCGCCCAGGAGCTCGACGATCTGGTCGCGCAGCCGCGCGCCGGAGACGTAGTGCTTCTCCTCGTCGGGCATGGTCATGGTGTAGCCGCCCGCGCCGCCGCGCGGGATGATGGAGACCTCGTGCACCGCGTCGCAGCCGGGCAGGACGTAGGCCAGCACCGCGTGCCCCGCCTCGTGGAAGGCGACGAGCTCCTTGTCCTTCTCCGTGATGACGCGGGACTTCTTCTCCGGGCCGACCTGCACGCGGGTGATGGCCTCCTCCAACTCGCGCATGGTGATGACCTTGGCGTTGCGGCGCGCGGCGAGGATCGCCGCCTCGTTCATGACGTTCTCCAGGTCCGCGCCGGTCATGTAGGGCGTGCGGCGCGCCAGCATCGCCAGGGAGACGTCCTCGCCCAGGGGCTTGCCCTTGGAGTGGACCTTGAGGATCTCCTCGCGGCCCTTGACGTCGGGGTAGTTGACGGTGACCTGCCGGTCAAACCGGCCGGGGCGCAGCAGCGCGTGGTCCAGGATGTCCGGGCGGTTGGTCGCGGCCAGGACGATGACGCCCTGGTTGGCGGTGAAGCCGTCCATCTCGACCAGGAGCTGGTTGAGCGTCTGTTCGCGCTCGTCGTGGCCGCCGCCCAGGCCCGCGCCGCGCTGGCGGCCCACGGCGTCGATCTCGTCGATGAAGATGATGGCCGGCGCATTGCGCTTGGCCTGCTCAAACAGGTCGCGCACGCGCGAGGCGCCAACGCCCACGAACATCTCCACAAAGTCCGAGCCGGAGATGGAGAAGAACGGCACGCCGGCCTCGCCCGCGACGGCCTTGGCCAGCAGCGTCTTGCCCGTGCCCGGCGGGCCGATGAGCAGCACGCCCTTGGGGATGCGCGCGCCCAGCTGCATGAAGCGGTCCGAGTGCTTCAGGAACTCCACGATCTCGCGAAGCTCCTCCTTCTCCTCGTCCGCGCCGGCGACCTGCGCGAAGGTGACGCGGTTCTTGTCGTCCGTCACGGTGCGGGCGTGGGCCTTGCCAAAGTTCATGACCTTGTTGTTTCCGCCCATCTGCTGGCGCATGAAGAAGAACCAGAACGCGACCAGCAGCAGGATCATGATGAGGAAGGGAATCCACTCCACCCACCAGGCCGGCTGCGGCGCCGGCTGGTTGACGAGCGTAAAGCCATAGTCCAGGGGCGTGATGCTCTCCGGGTCCACACCTCTGGCAGTTGCGAGCACCTGCTTTACGTCGTCATAGAAGCTGGCCACGTCGTTGGGGATCTGCAGGGTGAAATCGTATCTCTCGGGGAAACTCGATTCCGAAATGGTGGAATCCTTGTACAGGCCGTAGGCGTTGTACTCCGAAACCATGAGCTGCGAGATCTTTTCGTCCTGAACGAGCTGCAGGAACTCGCTGTAGCTGATCTCCTTGTTCTCCACCTGGGTGGGCCACATCAGCATCTGGACCATGACCACGACCAGCAGCAGCAGTACCAGCCACAGGCCGGGGCCTCGCATAAAACTCTTCTTCTGCACTTTGACAAAACGCCTCCCTTCAAAGGGCTATCCCTTGGGTTTACGCATACATTTTCGGGCTGAGGATGCAGACGTCCGGCAGATTGCGGTAGTGCTCCGCATAGTCCAGGCCGTAGCCGACCACAAACTCGTCCGGAATGGTGAAGCCGATGTAGTCCGCCTGGAGCTCCACGCGGCGGCGCTCCGGCTTATCCAGGAGCGTGAGCAGCTTCAGGGACGCGGGCCCGCGCGTGCGCAGGTTGTCCTTGAGGTAGCTCATGGACATGCCGCTGTCCACGATGTCCTCGACGATGAGCACGTCCTTGCCCTCGATGCCGTGGTCCAGGTCCTTGAGGATCCGCACAACGCCCGAGGACTTCGTCGAGGAGCCGTAGCTCGAGATGGCCATAAAGTCGATGGAACAGGGAATGGTCAAGCGCCGGAGCAGGTCCGCAAAGACCGCGACCGCGCCCTTGAGGATGCAGACGACCAGCAGGTCGTGCCCCGCGTAGTCCGCATTGACGCGCGCGGCCAGTTCGTCCAGCCGCTTTTGAATCTCTTCATTGGAAATGAGTACGCGCTCGATCTCGTCCTTCGAATACTCCATACGTCTACTCCTTCGGTTTTCTATATTGAATGGTCAGGGCCCGCGCGCTGTTGGGACCGATGGCGCAGGCGGCGCTCGGCGCGACGCCCGCCACCCAGACGATCTCCTCTCCGCATGTCAGGACCGGCACGCGGCCGCGCAGCGCGCGCGGCACCTTTTGATCGGTAAAAATGTCGCTGAGCTTCTTGGTTCCGCCGCCCAGCAGGCGCACCCGGTCGCCCGCGCGCCGCGCGCGCACGGCGAGGCCGGCCGCCGCCGCGTCCGCGTCCAGGACCTGCGCATCGCGCCCCAGGTCCAGGCACGGGGGCACCGCCCCGACGCGCAGGGAAAAGCGGCCGAACGGCGTCTCGTTTTCCCCCAGGTGCAGCGGGATGGATTCCATGGGCGCTTCACCGGGAACGGGCCGCACGCCCTGCGCATCCCGCTCCAGCAGCGCCCCGCAGAGGCTGGCGCGCTTGCCGGCCCCGAGGGAGAAGAGCCCCTCCAGCCGGTCCACGTCCGCCTGCCCCGCCTCCCGCAGGCCCAGGCGCACGAGGTATTCGTGCAGCACCGCGCCGCGCAGGCCGGGATGCAGGTCGCGCACGTCGCAGAGCGCGTCCCCGCGCATCCGCTCCCGCAGGACGGAGTCCGCCTGCTGCGCGATGTAGTCGCTCTGGTCGCGGCTCAGGGCCGCGAGGCGGGCGATGGCCTCCACCGCGCGGGGGTTGAGGGTCTCCAGGCGCGGGATCACCTCGTGCCGCACGTAGTTTCGCGCAAAAGCGGTGTCCGCATTCGTCTCGTCTTGCACAAAGGGCAATCCCTTTTCCTGTGCATAGCGCAGGATCTCCGCGCGCGAAAAGGGCAGCAGCGGCCGCAGGAGGTCCCCCTCCTCTTCGCGCATCCCGGAAAGCCCCCGCGGCGAGGACCCGCGCACCAGGTGCAGGAGCACGGTCTCGGCCTGGTCGTTGCGGTGGTGGGCCGTGAGGATGCAGTCCAGGCCGCGCCTGCGCTTCTCCTCCCGGAGGAAGGCGTAGCGCAGGTCCCTGGCGGTTTCCTCCAGCCCGCGGCCGCTCGCGCGCGCCCTGGCGGGAACGTCTACATGCGCAACCGCCAGCGGCACGCCGAGGCGGGCGCAGAGCGCCTCGACAAAGGCGCAGTCCCGTTGGGAGTTCTCCCCCCGCATGCCGTGCTCGACGTGCGCGGCGACGACCTGCGCCCGCAGCGCCAGCAGGAGATGCAGCAGCACCACGGAGTCCACGCCGCCCGAGAGCGCCACCAGGGCGCTGCGCCCCTTCAGGCATTCCGCAACGTGTTCCCGCACCGCCTTGCCCTCCTATGGAATCAATCAGTTTCTAATTTTATATGGACTGCAAAGATATTTCAAGCCCTGAATCAAATTGTTTGGTTTTTTTTAACCGCCGGCCTCCCGCGCGGCCTCTTCCTCGCGCAGGGCGCGCTCCATGTTCCGGGCGACGCGGCGCATGTACTCCTCAAACTGCGCGCGCTCCTCGGCGGAAAACCCGTCCAGCAGCTCCGCGGCGACGCGGCCGACCTGCCGCTCGCCCATCTCGCACATGCGCTTCCCCTCCTCGGAGAGGTGCACGCGCAGGATGCGCTGGTCCCGTCCGTCCATCTCGCGCTCGATGAGCCCGGCGCGCTCCATGCGCTTTAAGGTGACCGTCATCGTCGCCGGCGAGAGGTTCAGCGCGCGCGCCATCTCCTTTTGGCTCATGCCGTCGCGCTTGTGCAGCAGGGCCATGATCGGCGGCTGCCCGCGGTAGAGTCCCACCTCTGCAAGCTGGGCCTGCATTCGGCTGTAGTACAGGCGCACCACGCGCGCAAATTCCACCTCAAACTGCATCATCAAGTCTTCTTCCATCGCTCCTCCTCCTCGCATCGGGAGTTTATTTCCGCGTCTAACAATTCGTAGTCTAATCTTTCAGGGGGATTTTGTCAACCAAAATCTTTTGGGAAGCGGGGTTTTCCCGCCCGAGGGGAAAAAAGGACCCCCGACGCAAAGCAAACGCGGCGGGGGTCCCTCCTGTTTCCAAATCGCGGCCCGTGGCCTCAGACGATGATGTCGCTGTCCTGCTCCCCGACGAAGTAGAGCCACCAGCGCGCCCAGTTGACGATGTGGTCGCCCACGTGCTCGATGTACTGGGCGACGTTCACAGCGGTCATGACGTCGCTGTCCTGCGAGCGCAGGCCGCTCTGGCGCGTGATGCACTCGCGGTAGATCTGCTCGTAGAGCACGTCGACCTCGTCGTCCATGGTGAGGACGTTGCGCACGGCGTCCGTGCTCTCGTTGAGGGAGCTGGCGAGCATCCGCTCAAACATGGTGGCGGTGCGCTCGCTCATGCGGTAGATGTCCTCGAGCAGCAGCACCTTTCCATACTGTGTGCGCAGGATGCAGCGGCCGATGGCCGCGGCCTGGTACCCGATGCGCTCCATCTCGTCCGCCAAGTGGATGATGTAAAACAGCCTGCGCAGGTCCACCGCGACCGGGTGCTGGGTGGCGATCATGCGCATCACGCGCTCGTTGAGCGCCATGCGCATGGACCGGATGCGCTGGTCCTGTTCCAGAACGCGCTCCACAACCGTAAAGTCCCGGCGGCGCACGGCGTCCATGACATCCTGCAGCGTTTCGGACGCAAGGTTGCACATGTGGATGCTGTCGCGCTGAATGTCGCGCATTTCCTGATCATAGATGCTACGCATAAGAACCGTACTCCTATTGCCAAATCAAAAAACTCTTCCAGCCCGCCGCATGCGCTCATGCAAACCGGGAACTGATGAACTGCTCCGTGTGCAGGTGCTGCGGGTGGTAGAACAGGTCGCTCGTGCGGCCCCACTCGAGCACCGTGCCGTCCTCCATCATGGCCGTCTCCTCCGCGATGCGGCCCGCCATCTGGGGCGAGTGCACGGCCACGACCATCGTGCACTCCTTGCGCAGGGAGAAGAGCATGTCCTCCACCTTGATGCTGGTCATGGCGTCCAGCAGGCGCGTGGGCTCGTCCAGCAGCAGCAGGCCCGGCCGCAGCGCGAGCGCCCGCGCGATGCACGTCAGCTGCGCCTGGCCGCGCGTCAGGCGCGAGGAATCCATGTAGAGCATGTCGCGGAACTCCTTGTAGATCTCCATGCGGCGCAGCGTCTCCTCCGCGCGCTCCTCGAGGGCCTGCTTTTTGCGGATGCCCTGCAGGCGCAGCCCGGCGGTGATGTTGTGCAGCACCGTGCCCGCAAAGAGGACGGGCTCGGTGAAGACCATGCCCACGCGCCTGCGCAGGTCGTTGGGCTCCTGCATGAAGATGGAGCTGTTGTCCAGCATGATGCGGCCGCTGACCACGCAGCCGCGCTGCTCGGCCATGCGGTTGATCACGCGCAGGAAGGTGGACTTTCCGCTCCCGGTCTTGCCCATCAGGGCCAGCACGTGCCCGGCCTGCGCCGTCACCGCCACGTCGTGCAGGACGACCTTGTCCTCCAGCGTCGCGTTGAGATCCTCTACCACCAGTTGTATCGGCAATTGGCTTCCTCCCCTTCGCTTCTCCACCGGCGCGTGGTCGTCAGGCGCAGCAGGATCATCAGCGCCGCAAGGCCGAAGGCCAGCACCACCGCGTCCTCCCGGCCGAGCCAGGCCAGGCGGAACAGTTCCGTCGCCAGCACCTGGTCCGGCATCACCGCGCCCATGAGCGTGAGCAGCGCCGTCGCCTCGCACAGGATGCGCTCCACCAGGCGCAGGCTCGCCCGAACGATCTGCGGCAGGGCCTGCGGCAGCACCACGAGGCCCAGCACCGCCATGCGCCGCCCGCCCAGGGCCTCCCCGGCCATGCGGTACTTTTCCGGCACGGCGCGCAGCGCCGCGTCCACGCGCGAAATCATAAAGGGCAAACACATCACCGTCAGCAGGGCCGCCATGGACCAGATGCTGCCGTGCGCCTGCGCATTGCCGCTGATGAGCCAGTTCCCCAGCAGCCCCACCAGCACCGCGGGCACGCGCGACAGGCCCTTGAGGAAGCGCTGCACCCTGCCCAGCGCCAATCCGTGCAGGTACTCGTACATCCACAGCGTGATCAGCAGGGAGATGGGCAGCACCAGCGCCAGCACCAGCAGCAGCACCTGCAGGGTCTTGACGATCACCGCCTCGATCCCCGGCAGAACGCCCCAGGACCGCAGCAGCGCCGTCACCGCGTCAAACGCCAGGCGCAGGAGCGGCAGCGCCAGCATGGCCACCGCGCCCAGCGCAAGGAGAATGGTCACGGCAAGAAAAATGTTATTCCGCAGCTTTCTTTTTTCCATGCCGGCCTCCCTCCAAGCTGAACGAGATCACCGCGTTGACGAGCACGATCAGCGCCGTCAGGAGCGCGGCCAGCAGGATCGCGTAGCGCGCGCTTCCGGGCACGCCCGTGACGCCCGCGGTCTGCATCAGCGCCGTGACCAGCGTATCCTCCCCCCCGCCGTAGGCGGACAAGACCAACAAAATGGCAACACCCTCGCCCATGCACCGGGACATCATCCGCAGCGCGACGCTCAGGTAGCTGCGCCGGGCCAGGGGAAAGACCGTATGCAGAATCGTCTCATAGATATACGCGCCCATGGCCTGCGCAGCCTCCACAGCCGGGTAGTGCTGTTCGTTGATCTGGGTCAGCTCCAGCGTGTGGCGCATCAGGCTCATGAGGATGAGCGTGACCGTAACCCCCCACCACGCCGAGGGAATCACCGGCACAAAGTACCGCAGCGAGAGATAGCCAAAGACCACCGCCGGGATCGCCGAGACGCCCGAAACCGCGCTGCGCGCCGCGTGCAGCCACCGGGGCTTGAGCAGAAAGGCGATCCCCGCCGCCAGCGCCCAGGCCAGCGGAAACGAAAGGGCCACCGCCGCCGCGGCCGTGGACACCGTAAAGCCCGTCAGCCGCAGCCCCTGCGGCACAAGGGACCACACGCTCTGCAGGACGTCGCCCGCCGAAGCCCGTTCCATCAGGAGAATCCCCAGCAGAAAGACCAGCGCGCATCCCGTCAGTAAAAAGGCGAACGTCCCGCCCACCCACGCGCCGAAGCGCATCAAGTTTTCCCATGCTCTCTTCATGCGCCCTCCGACCTCGCGGCCCAAGTCGGCCGCATTGTTTACATTTTATTGTATAAAAAATTGGTCGTTTTCACAACCGGCCAAAGGTTAAATATGGGCTAAATCGTTCCAGTCCATGTGACAGACAGCAAAAGAGCGGTCCGCATTGTGGAACCGCTCCCAACATTCGTCACGAAGAGGCATCTTCCCTGGCGTAGGGCAAAGTCACGGTGAACTCCGTGCCCACGTTCAGCTCCGACTGCACGTCGATCTCGCCGTTCATGTCCATGACGATGTGCTTGACGATGGCCAGGCCCAGGCCCGTTCCGCCCATGTTGCGGCTGCGGCCCTTGTCCACCCGGTAGAAGCGCTCAAACAGGCGCGGGATGTGCTCCTGCGCGATGCCGATGCCCGTATCCTTGACGTGCAGGAGCACGTCTCTGCCCCTGCGCTCCACGCGCACGCGCACCTTGCCCCCGTCGAGCGTGTACTTGATGGCGTTGTCGATGAGGTTGATGAGCAGCTGCTTGACGTGGTCGTCGTTGGCCTGGATGAAGGTGTCGTCCCCGGCGTCCACGGTGAGCTCGATGTTCTTCTGCTTGGCGCTGTTCTCCAGCATGAGGCAGACGTCCTCGGCGCGCTGGCCCAGGCTCAGGCGCTCGGTCGGCACGCGCACGCGCCCGTTCTCCATGGAGGAGAGGGAGAGCACGTCGTTGATCAGGCGGGAGAGGCGGTCCGTCTCCATGGAGATGATGTCCAGGAAGCGCTTGGCCATCTCGGGGTTTTCGATGGCGCCGGCCTGCAGCGTCTCGACAAAGCCCTTGATCGAGGTCAGCGGCGTCTTGAGCTCGTGGGTGACGTTTGCGGCAAAGTCCGTGCGGATCTGCTCGAGGTTGCGGATCTCGGTGATGTCCTCCAGCAGGGCCACGGCGCCGATGGATTCGTTTTCATGCTCCAGGGGCGAGATGTAGAGGCGGATGAGGCGGTGCCGGGGCGCCGCGCGCACGGGCAGCTCGAGCGTGATGAGCTCCTCGTGCTCCATGGCCTCCTGCAGGATCGTCTCCAGGCGGGAGTTGCCGGTGGCCTCGAGCACGTGCTTGCCCTCGACGCTGCCGGTGACGCCCAGCATGTGCTTGGCGGCGTTGTTCATCTGGACCACGTGCAGCTGGCCGTCCACGGCGATGAGGCCGTTGAGCATGTGGTCGATGATGGATTCCAGCTCTGCGCTCTTGTGCTGCAGCTTTTCCACGGTCTCCTGCAGGCGCGTGTTCATGGACTGCAGGGTGCGCAGGAGCTGGTTGAGCTCCGCATAGCCGTCGATGCGGAGGTTGACGTTGTAGTTTCCGTCGATGATGGCCTGTGCCGCCTTGGAGATCTGGTTGATCGGGGTGACGATGCGCCTGGCCAGCGCAAAGGAGAGGTAGATGCACACCACGAGCACCAGCATCATCAGCGCGGCGAACAGCCCCCAGTCCCCGTGGCGGAAGACCACCTGGCTGCGCGTGATGCGCAGGATCGTCCCGTCATCGTCCAGGACGGATACGGCGATCTGCATCTGCGCCAGCCGCCCCTGGAAGGAGATCTCCGTGCCCGTCCCATTGGAAAGAGCGGTCACAACATCGGGCTGGTCCAGGTAATAGCCCACCTGGCCGCTGGTGTCGTAGAGGATCTCCCCGCTGCGGTCCATGCGGGTCACCCGCGCGTTCATGAGCGCCGCAACGCGGTTCAGCGCGGCCTCGTCCTGTGCGGAGGCCGCGGCGTAGCGCGCCGCGTTGAGCAGCTGCTCCTGAAGGATGCCCTGCTCCTCCTGCATGGTAATGCGCATCGAGAAAAAGGAGGCAAGCGCCACCACCAACAAAACCAGCGCGGACGCCGTCAGGACGATCCGCTGGTGCATGGATTTCACGCTTCCTGCTCTCTGTCAACGAAGCGGTAGCCCACGCCTCTGACGGTTTCGATATAGGGCTCCTCGCCCAGCTTCTGGCGCAGGTGGCGGATGTGGACGTCGACCGTGCGCGTTTCGCCGTAGTACTCATAGCCCCAGATGCGGTCCAGCAGGAAGTCGCGGGTGAGCACCTTGCCGCGGCTGAGGACCAGCACCTTGAGGAGCTCGAACTCCTTGAGGGTGAGGGAGAGCTTTTCGCCGCCCTTGAACGCCTCGTAGTTCGTGATGTCGATCATGATGTCGCCGGAGCGCAGGGTCTGCGGCTCGCTCTCCTGCTGGGGCGCGACGCGGCGCAAGAGGGACTTGACGCGCGCGGCAAGCTCGCGCACGGAGAAGGGCTTGGTGATGTAGTCGTCCGCGCCGAGCTCCAGGCCGAGGATCTTGTCCACCTCGTCTCCCCTTGCGGTGAGCATGATGATCGGGATGTTGCTGGTCATGCGGTCGCCCTTGAGGCGCCGGCAGACCTCCAGGCCGTCGATGCCGGGCAGCATGATGTCCAGCAGCACAAGGGACGGGCGCTCCACCTCGCAGCGCTTGAGCGCCTCTTCCCCGGTCAGGGCCGTGACCACGTGGTATCCGGCCGCCTTCAGGTTAAAAGAGATCAATTCCAGAATATGGACCTCATCATCCACTGCCAAGATGGTATCACTGGGCATGTGTAAAATACCTCCTTTACGTCATTCGTGCAAATCCAAGCGGAAGGGGATGGGGGGAAGGGCCGTCACTCCTTGGGCGTGCTCAGCAGGGACTTCAGTTCCTCCATGAAGGTGTTGATGTCGCAGAAGGAGCGGTAGACCGACGCAAAGCGGACATAGGCCACTTCGTCCAGGTTCCGCAGGCGTTCCATGACCATCTCCCCAATGCGGGACGAGGAAACCTCCCTCTCCAAGGAGTTGTAGATCTGCTGTTCGACGTCGCGCACGAGCGCGTCGACGTCGCCCATGGCCACCGGCCGCTTTTCGCAGGCCTTGATGAGGCCGCGGCGGATCTTGTCCGCGTCAAAGGCCTCCCGGGAACCGTCTTTTTTGATCACCATGATCTGCACGTTCTCGATTTTCTCATACGTTGTGAACCTGCGCCCGCAGTTGACGCACTCGCGCCGCCGGCGGATGGCCAGGCCCTCGTCGGTGGGGCGGGAATCGATCACGCGGCTCTCGGTGGAATTGCAGTACATGCACTTCATTGAACCCTTCACCTCGCTGGCGGCCCTCTGCCCGCTTCAAAAAACGGGCGCAACCAAACGAACGGTCATTCGCCGCCGTCTACTATTATATCTCTTTTTTCATCCACCGTAAACCCTTTTGCGCTAAGTTCGTTAATTTTTTTAAGTTGGCGTGAAGAATCCCCATCATATCCGCGCGCAGTGCCCAAATTTGTAAGATCGTATTTACATTTTAGGATCGCTCTCGCGCGGCCCGCCCGGCAGGTTGACCAGGATCACGTCCTCGCCCATCATGACCACCGCGCCCCAGGGGATGACCACGCCTTCGCCCTTGAACATGCCCGCAAAGGAAAAGGGCGGGGGCGTGATCAGGGCCAGGATCCGCCCGTCGGGCGAGAGGTCCAGGTCGCAGACGTTCCCCAGGCGCGCGCCGTCGCAGGTGTTGATGATCTCCTTCTGTTTGAGCTGTGCATAGGTCATTGTGCGCTCCTCCTTCTTGGCCGAATCCGAAAAAAAACGCTCGCACCCCATCCGTATGCCGCGCCCGAAAAAAACATGCGCCCCCTGCGCAAGGGTCCTGCGCAAGGGGCGTGACGATCTTCAAACGTATTTCTTCATGTGCGCCAGGGCCGTCTTTTCCAATCGGGAGACCTGCGCCTGGGAGATGCCGATCTCCTCGGCGACCTCCATCTGCGTTCTGCCCCCGAAGAAGCGCATCTGCACGATCTTGCGCTCGCGCTCGTTCAGGTGGTCCATGGCGTTCTTCAGGGCGATGTTCCGCGTCCACTCCTCCTCGCCGCCGCGCTCGTCGCGGATCTGGTCCATGACGTAGAGCGCGTCGCCGTTGTCGTGGTAGATCGGCTCGTTGAGGGACATGGGCTCCTGGATGGCGTCCAGGGCGAGGACCACGTCCTCCTCCTTGGCGTCCAGGGCCTTGGCGATCTCGGCGACCGTCGGGTCGCGGCCCAGGTCCACGCTGAGCTTCTCCCGCGCCTGCATGGCCTTGTAGGCGATGTCGCGCAGCGAACGGCTGACGCGGATGGCGTTGTTGTCGCGCAGATAGCGGCGGATCTCGCCGATGATCATGGGCACGGCATAGGTCGAAAAGCGCACGCCCAGCGTCGTGTCGAAGTTGTCGATGGATTTCATCAGGCCGATGCACCCCACCTGGAAGAGGTCGTCCATCATCTCGCCCCGGCCGGCAAAGCGCTGCACCACCGACAGCACGAGCCGGAGGTTTCCGCCCACGAACTCGTCGCGCGCGCTCTTGTCGCCCGCGGCGATGCGCGCAAAGAGCGCCTGCATCTGCGCATTCGTCAGGACCGGCAGCTTCGAGGTGTCCACGCCGCAAAGATCCACTTTGTTCAGTGCCATTCGCTTTCCCTCCGCCTTCTGGATTCCGCGGTTGGCGGCCTGCGCAGCGCCGCCTCCATCGGCACTGTTATCTTGACCAATCGCCGGATTCTTATGCGGATTACACAACACATTTTGCGTTTACGGAGGCAAAAATTCCATTTGTGTAGAGGAATTTTTTCGACGTTTCTCACATCTTTGCGCTGATCTCCCCGCGCAGGCGCTTGATGATGCGCTTTTCCAGTCGGGAAATGTAGGACTGGGAAATGCCGAGCTCGTCGGCCACCTCGCGCTGCGTCCGCTCCTTGCAGCCGTCCAGGCCAAAGCGCATCTGCATGATCTTCTGCTCGCGCGCCGTCAGGCGGGAGATGGCCTCGCGCAGCAGGGCGCGGTCCGTCTCCCGCTCGAGCTCCCGGCCCACAAGGTCCGGGTCCGTGCCCATCACGTCCGAGAGCAGCAGCTCGTTTCCGTCCCAGTCCACGTTGAGCGGTTCGTCCAGCGAGACCTCCATGCGCGTGCGGCTGTGGCGCCTTAGGTACATCAGGATCTCGTTCTCAATGCAGCGGGAGGCGTAGGTCGCCAGCTTGATCTTCTTCCCCGCGTCAAACGTGCCCACGGCCTTGATGAGCCCGATCGTTCCGATGGAGATCAGGTCCTCCACGCCCACGCCCGTGTTCTCAAACTTGCGCGCAATGTACACCACCAAGCGGAGGTTGTGCTCGATGAGCCCCTCCCGCACGCTCTCGTCCCCGTCCCGCAATGCCTGCATGACCTTCTCCTCCTCTTCCTTGGTAAAGGGCGGCGGCAGGGTCTGGCCGCCGCCGATGTAGTCCACCCGGCCGGAAAGCAGACGCAGCACCTTCCGCCACAGACGTCTCATCGCCTCTCTCATCGCACACACCTCCCCGGAATCAGCGCCTGTCCCTCCTCGGACAGCGCGCCGTCGTACACCGCGATGTAGGCCTCGACCTCGCGGCCGTCCACCCGCACCGCGTCCGCCGCAAAGGCCGGCAGAATCCCGCTCCCCCCGACGGAGGTAAACGGCACCGGCCGGGGCCTTCGCCCCGCCTCCAGGCCCTGCAGCGCGCGCCGCTCCACAACGATCACCGGCAGATTGCTCACCGGCTCCACGAGCACGTTGCCCGTGTCCACCACCGCCGGCAGGCTCACGCGCCGGCCGCCCGCGCGCACGGTCAGCAGCGCCGTCGGGCTCCCCGGCCCGCGCTCCTTCCGGCGCGAGAGCACGAGGAGCGCCGCCCCGCCCAGGACCGCCGTGACCGCGGCCGCGCCCGGGCCGTAGCCCGAGGCCCCGAGCAGGTAGAGCACCCCCGCGCCCGTCCCGCCCAGCAGCAGCGTCGCCACCCACACGAACGCAAAGACGCGCAGCGTCCGCTTCCAGCAGGAGACGCGCGGCCCCGCGCAGAGCAGCAGCGTCATTCCCGCGCAGACCGCGGTCCGCGGGAGCAGCCCGAGCAGGAACCGCCCCCAGGGCAGGTACGCGGCCACCGCATAGGCGCAGCCCAGCGCAGCCGCAGCGAATACGCGCCCCTTGCCCGTGCGGATGCCCGCAAGGCGCGCCGCCAGGAGCAGCGTCAGCGCGTTCATGCCCAGGTTCTGCGCCACAAACCACTCGATGCTCACCGTCATTCCCACGCCGCCCCCCCTCCCGCGCTCCCGTCGGATCTCCTTCACTATACCGTTCCCGCCCCGCGCTTTTTGTTGTTCCCGCGTGCGGACGCTTGTCGTGCGGCCTCCAAAAAGGCGCAAAAAACCGCCCGCGCAGAACCCTGCGCAGGCGGTCAGGCGGTCGAAAAATTGTCCTGCCGCTTTCGGGGATGTGAAAGGGGGTTGCAATCCGCAGCGGTGGTGTGTACGCCTTCAAAGGGAGCGCGCCCCTTTCGGCCGAGCGTTTGGGCCACAGGCCCATAGGCCGGCCGGAACCGCGAGCCGCCGCTGGCGGTTCGGGGCAAATAGGGGGGGCGAGCCTTCGGCCCGCCCCCCCTTCTATTCGACGCATTGTGCGCGCGGCGTGCCGGCTTTGTCAACGCGCCGCCGGCCTCTATTCTCCCCGGCACGCGGGGAAGAGGTCGAGCAGCGCCTCCTGGCTTCCGTAGTCAAAGTGCCTGCCGCCGTCCGCCGTGAGGACCGCGCAGGAGTCCGACGCCACGTAAAAGGCCCTCTCCTGCCCATCCTCGCGCACGAGCGTCAGCTTCCCGCCAAAGGGGCAGGCCGAAGCGATGGTCTCCTCCGACGCGCGGAGCAGGGATTGCAGCTCCGCGAGCGCCGCCGCGTCCTCGATCGTCTGGGCGCGCATCTCGTAGGCCTCCGTTCCGTCGCCCGATACGAGGACCGGGAACTCCAGGGAGGCGCGCACAAGGCGCGTCCCCTCGAGCCAGTCGAGCGAGACGGCCAGCGGGTCCGCGCCGCGCTTCTGCGCAAAGGCCTCCCGAACCGCCTGCGCGAGCTCCGCATCCAGAATCCAGCCGCTCCCGCCGTCCTGCGCGCGCACGCGCAGCCGGTCCGCGCAGAGCGAATACGCCGCGCGCTCCGTCACGATGCAGTCGTCCACGCCGGGAACGTTCCCCGGGGCGTCCGCCGCGACCTCCGCCGCCTCCAGCCGGGCCAGGAGCTCCGCCCACGGCGCGCCCTCGAGCGGGAAGCGGAACTCGAGCCGCTCCGCGATCCCGGTGGCGCTGCGCGTCTGCTCGTCCATGAGGTACACCACGCCGTAGGGCGCGTCCAGTTCCCGGCCATACGTCATGCCACGCGCCTCCGCCGCCCGGAGGATGGCCAGCGTCGTGGGGTTTGTAGCGTCGTACAGGATCGGGTCCGTGGCCGTGATGAGCACGAGGAACAGGTCCTCTGCGAGCTGGTTCACGCTCTGCGCGCTCGCCAGGAGGTATTCCCGCAGGAGGACCGTCTTCCCGTCCTCCGCCCGCACGCCGTACTGCTGCAGCTGGCAGTATTCCTCCATCGTGTCCCCGGGCGAGACGGTGCCGATGCCCCAGACCAGCGCCTCGACCGGCTCCGGCGCGATCTCCATGCCCGCCTTGGCCAGGGCGAGGACGTAGGTGTCGCCGTTCGCGTTCCGCCGCCCGTAGAGGTGGAAGTCCAGCGCCATCTCCGGCAGCAGCGCCGCCGTCTCCTCCTGGGAGAGGGAGGAGAACGCCGGAACGCGGCCCGCGAGCGCCGCTTCGTACTCCTCCATCGCCTGGGCGACGCGCTCCGGCCGGTCGTCCGGAAGCGCGATGGGCGTCGCGCTGTCGGCTTCCGCTCTGGGCGTCGGCGCCGCGGACGCCGCCGGGGCGCTGGGCGTCGGGGTGGGAACGGCCTGCGCGGGCGGCGCATCGCCCGGCCCCGTCATGGTCACCGCGCAGCCCGTCAGCGCGGCCAGCACCGCCACCGCCGAGAGCGCGGCCGCGAAGCGCCGCCTCCCGCGCGCGAGCCTGGCGATCCTCCGCTTCATGCTGCCGCGGCTCTGCGCCATGGCGGTTGTGGCGTTGACGAGGCCAGCGGCCGTGGGGGACGGATTCACAAAGGCCAGGAGCGTCTTTCCGTAGGCCTCGCGCGCCTCCTCCCCGAGCGCGCGGATGGCCAGGGCGTCGCAGGCGCTCTCGCAGTCCTCACGGCTGCGCGCCGCCGCCAGCCAGACGATCGGGTTGAACCAGTGCAGCGCGAGCGCGGCGCTGCGCAGCAGGCCGAAGACCGCGTCGCCCTGCCGCCTGTGGCTGAGCTCGTGCACGAGGACGTGCGTCAGGCGCTCCTCGCTCTCCAGCGCCGCGGGCGTGAGCACGATGCACGGCCGGAACACCCCCATCAGGCACGGCGAAGAGACCGCGCGCGAGCAATAGACGCGCACGCCGCGCAGCCTGCGCGCAAGGCCGCGGCCCACGCGGCGTTCCAGCCCTTCCACAGGCTTGCGCGAGCGCCGCACCCGCGCGGCAAAGCGCAGGTTGACGTGGGCGATGCCCGCGGCCGTCCCCACCGCGCCGGTTGCCCACAGGCACGCCAGCAGCATGCCGACGTCCGGGCCCGCATCGCGCGGCAGCGCAGCCGGGGCCTCCTGCGCGGCGGCGTCCTCCGCCGGCGCGGCGGTCGCCTGCGGCTGCGCTGCCTCCCAACCGGCGAGGACCAGCGGCCGGGAGGCGATCTGCGCCACGGCGCGGTCCACGCGCTGCACAGGCGCGGCGTTGCGGATGCTCACCGCGCTCGGCAGGCGCAGGGGCACGAGCAGGCAGAGCAGCACCGGCAGCCACAGCGCATAGCTCAGCCGCGGGGGCAGGCGGCGGCCGAGCAGGGCGCGCAGCAGGAGCACCAGCAGCGCCATCAGGGAGCCCGTGAGCGTCAGGGTCCAAATCGCTTCCATCCGCTCACCCTCCCCGCTTCCTGTGGTTCTCCAGCTCCCGCACGAGGTCGTCGATCTCCTCCGGCGTGAGCGTCTCCTGCTCCACGAGCGAGTGGATGAGCAGCGCGCTCCTGCCGCCAAAGACCTTGCGCAGCACGGACTGCGTCTCCTGGCGCACGGCCTCCCCGCGGGGCAGGCGCGCGCGGTACTGCATGGGGCTCGTCCCCGCGACGACCTCCGCGCTGCCCTTCCGGCACATGCGCTTGAGCAGGGAGATCACGGTGTGCTTGCTCCACCCCGTTTCCTCCGCGAGCGCGCGCGTGATCTCCGGCATGGTCCAAGTTCCTCCCTGCCAGAGCAGCTCCATGATCTTCCACTCGCTGTCGGTGACGGTCTTCCTCTCCTCCACGGCAAAATCCCCCCTTTTCATGAACAACTTGTCTACCACAGGATACCACGCGGTAACAAGCTTGTCAACGTCAAAACGCAAAACTGCCCGCTCCGCGAATTTCGCCGCGGAGCGGGCAGGAAAAGGGGACTTTACTTCTTGTTGCGGCGCAGGAAGGCCGGCACGTCGTTGTTGTAGTTGCGGCGCGCAGCGGGCTGCGCGGGCGCGTCGGGGATGTCGTCCTCGTCGCCGAAGACGCGCTGGTTGCGCATGGGGCGGACGGGCTGCTGCGCCTGGTAGTCGTCAAAGGCGGAGGGCTGGGCCTGCGTTTCCGGCTCCTCGGCGGCGGGCTCCTGCGCGGGCTCCTCGTAGGAGGTGTTCAGGTCGCGCAGGCGGCTCTGGCGCGGGGCCTGGGCGCTGCGCTCGTCGCGGACCCAGACGGGGATGCGCTCGGTGACGCCGTCGTTCTGCTGGGCCGCGGGGGCGGTGCGCTGCGGCTGGGCGGCGGGCTGGGCCGCCGCGCCGGACTTGGGCAGGTTGTACTCCGCGCCCTCAAAGCCGGTGGCGATGACGGTGATGCGGACCTCGTCGTCGAAGGTCTCGTCGATGCCCGCGCCGAAGATGATGTTCGCGTCGGCGTCGGCGGCCTGGGCGATGAGGGAGGCGGCCTCGTTGACCTCCAGGATGCCGATGGTGTTGCCGCCGGTGATGTTGATGAGCACGGCCTTGGCGCCGTCGATGCTGGTCTCAAGCAAGGGGCTGGAGATGGCCTGCTTCGCGGCCTCGACCATGCGGTTCTCGCCCTTGCCCAGGCCGATGCCCATGTGGGCCATGCCGCGGGACTGCATGATGGTGCGCACGTCGGCAAAGTCCAGGTTGATCAGCGCCGGCACGGCGATCAGGTCCGAGATGCCCTGGATGCCCTGGCGGAGCACGTCGTCCGCCATGCGGAAGGCGTCGGGCAGCGAGGTGTTCTTGCCAACGATCTGCAGGAGCTTGTCGTTGGGGATGACAACGAGGGTATCGACCTGGGCCTTGAGCTCCATGATGCCCTTTTCGGCGTTGAGCATGCGCTGACGGCCCTCAAACAGGAAGGGCTTGGTCACAACGCCGATGGTGAGGATGCCCAGCTCGCGCGCGAGCTGCGCGACGACGGGCGCCGCGCCCGTGCCCGTGCCGCCGCCCATGCCGGCGGTGATGAAGACCAGGTCGCTGCCCTTGAGCATCTTGGAGATCTCGTCCTTGCTCTCGTCGGCCGCGGCCTTGCCGATCTCGGGCTTTGCGCCCGCGCCCAGGCCCTTGGTCAGCTTTTCGCCGATCTGGATCTTGTTTTCCGCCTTGGACTGCGAGAGCGCCTGGCGGTCGGTATTGATGGCGACAAATTCCACGCCGCGCAGGCCGTACTCCACCATGCGGTTGACGGCGTTATTGCCTGCGCCGCCGCAGCCGACGACCTTGATGCACGCGCCGGCCACAACTTCCTGTTCAAATTCCAGCACTGAAAATCCCCCTATCCGTTCAACTAAATCAAATGGGAAAAAACGCTTGTCCAGGCGTCACTTTGTGAAGAACGCCTTGAAGAATCCGCCGATCTTGCCGCCGCTTTCCTGGGGCTTGATCTCCATCTGGCTCACGGACTCGTAGACGAGCTCGAGCAGGCCGATCGCCGAGGAATACGCGGGCGAATTGAGCTTGACGGCCGGCGGCGTGGGCGCGCGGAACGTGCGCTCCACGACGGAGGAGATGGTCTCCCGCCCGCTGCGCATGAGGATGAGGCCGCCGCCGGTGATGTAGAAGGTCGACCGCGGCGAGAGGAGGGAGGCGTCCTCCTCGATGGCGTCGTGCACCATGTCCGACAGCTCCGCAACGCGCGGCTCGATGACGGCCAGCACGTTTTCCCGGTGGAAGGAGACGGTCTGCCCCTCCGGGTCCTTGACGGAGAGCTGGTCCTGGCCGATGCCGAAGGTGTACTTGCGCTTGAGCTCCTCGGCCATGTCCATCGTGATGCCCAGCTCCATCGCCAGGTCCGCCGCAAGATGGCCGCCGCCCATGGGCAGAACCTTGTAGCGGATGAGCGCGTCGCCCTGGATGAAGAGGACCTCCGTCGTCAGGTACCCGACGTCCACCAGGACCGCGACCTTGTCCCTCTCCTCCGGGGGAACGAGCAAAAGCGCCTCGCCCAGGGCCGGCGAAAGGTAGCCGCTGATGTGGATGTCCTGCTGCTCCATGCGGGCCTGCATGTCCTCCAGGAACGTCGGGTCCGCAACGACAAAGGAGGCCATGCAGCGGATGACCTGCCCCTTGAGCCCGGCCGGCTCCATGGTGCGGCGGTCGTCCACCGTGAACCACGCCGGGCTCCTGTGGATGATGACCCCCTCGCGCTGGTTCTTGTAGTCCAGCGCAAGGTTCATGACGTCGTCCACGTCCTCGGGCGTGATGCGCCGCTCGCTCTCCAGGTCCAGCACGACCTCGTTTTGCTCCAAATGAATGAAATCGCCGGGCACGCCGACATAGATTTCCTTAATTTCTCTTCCGGACGACAGCTCCGCTTCGCGCACGGACTTCATAATGGCCTGCTCCACCTCTTCATCCGAGGCGTTCCAGTGGCCGTCGCTGTATCCGTCATAGGGCACGACGCCGAAGCCCAGCAGCTGCGCCGGACCGGAGCCGTTCCCTTCACCCACCAAAGTCACGATCTTGGAGGTTCCAAATTCAATGGCTGCTGCCATGCTCTTCACCTGTGTACTACCTCCCAACCCGTGCAGGATTCTTGTCTGCACAACTTACCCATTCTATTTCTTATTATACTTCAAACTTTCCGCCTTGAAAAGGTCTGCTTTCTCTCCCGCAGGTAAAATCCCCTGACATTTTCTGACTCTTTACAAGTTGGAAACATATGGAAGCGCGCTCAGGCGGCCTCCTCCGGCGCATCCGGCTCCTCAGAAGGCGGCGGCGTCTGCTGGGGCTCGTCCGACGGTGCGGCGCTGGACTCCGGCTCACTGCTGGACTCCGGTTCGCTGCTGGGCTCCGGCTCGGAGCTGGCGTCCGGCGTGGCGCCGGCGTCCGGCTCCGTGCCGCCGTCCGGGGCGGGCGTCTCCTCCGGCGCAAGGTAGGAGGCGTTTTCCCCGGTGGAGACGGTGATCACGCCGCCGGAATACCCCTCGGAGACGAGGATCGGCTCCACCGCGCGCAGCCAGCGGATCTTTTCCGCCATGTCTTCAAAATTTCCCAGGCGCACCTCAAAGCCGCTGACCGTCGTCATCCACAGGTCGGATACGGCCTCCAGGTTGATCTCGGAGACGAGCTGGATGACGTCTTGGCTGTGCAGCTCGGTCAGGATCGCGCGCAGGGCGTCCATCTGGCTCTCCTGGCTGGCGGTGACGGTCTCGCCCACGGCGGCGCCGCCGACCACGTTCAGGCTGCTGACCACGGGCAGGTCGAGGTCGCCCAGGCCCGGCTGCACCTCCAGGACAAAGCCCGTCTCGTCCACGACGAGGAAGCTGTCCTGGTAGCGGATGGCTGCGCTGGCGCGGCGCTCAAAGACCTGGATGCGCAGCGTATCCGGAAACAGGTAGTCGATGGACTCGACCTCGAAATAGGGGTCCGCGTCGATCTTTGCGCGGATCTCGTCAAAGTTCAGCTTGAAGATGCTCTCCTCGTTGGCGATGGCGGCCAGGTCCACCACGTCCGCCGGATCGCGCGCCTCGCACCCCAGGACCACGACCTCGCGCACGCGCATCGCCTCGCTGCAGGCGTAGGCGCTGCCCGCGACAACCACGAGCAGCAGAAACAGCACAAGATAGATCCGCGCGCGCAATGGGGTCCCCTCCTAACGTCTTTCGTCTGTGATTTCCATTCTTTGGGCTGCGCCGCCCAGCGCGGCGAGCTTTTCCTCCAGCCGGTCGTACCCCCGGTCGATCAGGGCCACGTTCTCCACGAGGGACTCCCCCTCCGCCGCGAGCGCCGCGATGCAGAGCGCCGCGCCCGCGCGCAGGTCCCGCGTGTGCACCCGCGCGCCCGTCAGGGCCTCCACCCCGCGCACGACCGCCACGCGCCCGCTGACCTGGATGTCCGCGCCCATGCGGTTCAGCTCCGCCGCGTGGGACATCCGGTTCTCAAACACGTTCTCCACCACGACCGACGTCCCCCGCGCCAGGGTGAGCAGCGCCATCATCTGGGCCTGCATGTCTGTGGCAAACCCGGGAAAGGGCGCCGTCTCGATCCGGCGCACGGGCCGGGGCCTGTCGCGCATGCGCACGCGCACGCCCTCGCGCAGGGTCTGCACCGTGCAGCCCGCCTCCTTGAGCTTTGCCAGCAGCGCCTGCATATCCTGCGGCCGCGCGTCGCGGACGTAGACGTCCCCGCGCGTCGCCGCGCCGGCCAGCAGCAGCGTGCCCGCGCAGATGCGGTCGGGCAGGGGCTCGTACTCGCACCCGTGCAGGTGCGCGCCGCCGCGGATGTGCACCGCGCCCGATCCCGCGCCGCGCACACGCGCCCCGCAGGCGTTGAGGAAGCGCGCAAGGTCCTGGATCTCCGGCTCGCGCGCCGCGTTGTGGATCACGGTCTCCCCCGGCGCGCAGACCGCGGCCATCATCGCGTTCTCCGTCGCGCCGACGGACGGGTAGTCCAAATGAATCTGCCCGCCGCGCAGGCTCCCCGAGCAGAGGATGTGCCCGTGCCGCTCCTCGATCTGCGCGCCCAGGGCCCGCAGCCCCTGCAGGTGCAGGTCGATGGGCCTTAGGCCAATCTCGCACCCGCCGGGATATGTAAACACCGCGCGGCCGAACCGCGCCAGCACGGGCCCCAGCATGAAGATGGACGAGCGCATCTGCTTGGAGAGCGCCTCGGGCATGACGTGCTCGCTCGCGCCGTCCGTGTCCACGATCAGGTCCATCCCCTCGCGCGCCGTGCGGCAGCCCAGGCTCTCGAGCAGCCGCAGCATGTTGGCAATGTCCGCAAGGTGCGGGCAGCCGCTCAGCCGCACCGGCCCCTTTACGAGCATGCACGCCGCAAGCAGCGGCAGCACCGCGTTCTTGGCCCCATAGGCCCGAATCTCGCCGGAAAGCGGCCTTCCTCCGCAAATGGAAAACGCCTCCATCAAAACCCCCTCCTGTCCCTGGCAGGATATGTGGCGGGGCGCGCGATGGTGCAGATTTCCCCGGAAAAAATCAGCCCTCGGCGCGCACCCAGCGCTCCTTGAGGCGGACGAGCGCCGGCGGCGCGACCCGCTCCCGGATGGCGGCCGGCCGCCGCGAGACGGAGACGAGCAGGCCAATGGTCGTAAGGAAGATGGCCATCGTCGTGCCGCCGGAGGTGAAGAAGGGCAGCGGGATGCCCGTGGTCGGCGCAAACCCCGTCACGACCAGGACGTTGATGACGACCTGCAGGGCGATGACCGAGGTCAGCCCCAGCGCAAGATAGGTCCCGAAGCGGTCAATGGCGTTGACCGCGATGCGGTAGCCGAAGTAGATCAGCGCGAGGAACACCCCGAGCACCCCGCACGCGCCCACGAACCCCAGCTCCTCGCCCACGATGGCAAAGATGAAGTCCGAATAGGCGTAGGGCAGAAAGTTGTGCTTCTGCTTGGACAGGCCGAGCCCCGTGCCGAACCAGCCGCCGTTGCCCAGGGCGTAATAGCTCTGCACGAGCTGATAGCCCTCGCCGCGGACGTCCTGCCACGGGTCCAGGAAGAAGACGATGCGCTCCCACCGGTCCGGGATGACGAACCGCGCCAGGATGAAGAAGCCCACGATGGCAATGCTCAGCAGCACGATCAGTGTGCGCTTGCGCATCCCGCCCGCCATGAGCAGGAAGAGCGTGACGAACACCAGCAGGCACGAGGTGGAAAGGTTCGGCTGCGCCAGAACCTCCAGAATCAGCAGGCCCACCGTAAACAGCGCGGCGAAGTTGTTGCGCCAGAACAGGTGCATGGTCTTCTGCTTCTTGTCCATGTAATAGGACAGGTAGAGCACCACCGCGACCTTGAGGATCTCCGCCGGCTGGATGGAGAGCCAGGTGTGCCCCGGCGGGCCGAAGTACAGCCAGCGATAGGCGTTGTTGACATAGGGCGAGCGGATCAGGAAGAAGTGGCCGTCGTTGAAGAACGAAGCGACCGATCCCAGCTTTGGCAGCAGCACCACCAGCCCCAGCATCACCGCGCACGCGCCGCACAGCGCCATGACCACCCAGCGCTGCTTGAGCCAGCGGTAGTCCAGGTGCATGGCGAAGAAGAAGCCGACGCCGCCGACCGCCATGCCGAAGAGCTGCGTCTTGAATTCGCCGAGCGCGTCCTCGCCCTTGACGCTCATCGTGTAGGAGGAGGCGGAGAGCACCATCAGCGAACCCAGCAGCGTCAGGATGATCGTGCAGACCACCACGCCCCAGTCGATGGGCAGGTGCTGCCCGATGACCCACATGTTGCGCAGCGTCCACTTCTGCGGCGCGGGGTCGTTGATGTGGGATCGCCGGCGCTCCGCCTTTTTTCGCTGCTGCGCCGCCTTGTCGGCCGTCTTCATCGCGGTTTTTCCCTCCCTTCCGGGCAATGCGCGCGCCTACAGGCGCGAGACGATCTCCTTGAACACGCGGCCGCGCTCCTCATAGTCCTGGAACATGTCGAACGAGGCGCACGCGGGCGAGAGGAGCACGTTCTCCCCCTCCCTGGCGCAGGACCGCGCAAGGAGCACAGCCTCCTCAAAGGTCTTTGCGTGCAGGATGCTCTCAAAGCCGACCGCGCGCAGCGCCCGCTCGATCTGCTCGGCCGTGTCCCCCAGGACCACGACCGTGTGGATCTTGCTGGCCAGGATCTCGCGCGCCAGCGGCAGGAAGTCCGTGTGCTTGTCGTATCCGCCGGCGAGCAGGACCGTGGGGACCTTCATCGCGCGCACCGCGCGGATGGAGGCGTCCACGTTTGTGCCCTTGGAGTCGTTGATGTAGGTCACGCCCTCCACGGTGCGCACCGTCTCGATCCGGTGCTCGACGCCGGGGAAGGTCTTGAGCGTGTGGCGCACCACCGGCGCGGGAACCCCCGCCAGCATGGTCAGCGCCGTGGCGGCCAGGGCGTTTTCCAGGTTGTGCTCGCCGGGGATGCGGATCTCGTCCGCGCGCAGGACGCGCTTCTTGTGCCCATTCAGGGAAAAAACGACCTCCTCGCCCTCGAGGTATGCGCCCGTCTCCACCTCCTGCCGCCGGGAAAAGAACGCCGGCGCGCAGGGGATGCGCTCGGCCATGCCCCGCACGATGGGATCGTCCAGGTTGAGGACCGCGTAGTCGCCCTGCCCCATGTTTTCAAAGATACGCTCCTTGACGCGGATGTATTCCTCCATGGTGCCGTGGCGGTTCAAATGGTCCTCCGTGATGTTGCACATCACCGCGATGTGCGGGTGGAAGGTTGTGATCGTCTCCAGCTGGAAGGAGGAGACCTCCGCCACCGCGACGTCCTCCTCGCCGCACTGCAGCGCGCAGGCCGTAAACGGGTAGCCGATGTTGCCGACCACGTAGGTGGTCTTGCCCAGGTTGCGGAAGATTTCCCCGATGAGGGTGGTGGTGGTGGTCTTGCCGTTTGTGCCCGTCACCGCGTAGAGCGGCGCGCGGGAGACCTGCGCGCCCAGCTCCAGCTCGCCGATGAGCGGGACGCCCGCGGCCTGCACCGCGCGCAGGATCGGCGCCTGCATGGGGATGCCGGGGCTCGTCACGGCGAGGTCGTAGGACTCCAGGTCCGCGGGCTGGGCCTGGTCCCCCAGGCAGCGGCGGATGTCCATGCCCTCCAGGGGCTGGAGCGCCTCTGCGAGCTTCTCCTCCGCCTTGCTGTCGGAGATGGTCACGCGCGCGCCCAGCTCGTAGAGGCACTGCGCCGCGCTCACGCCGGAGCGCGCCATGCCGCACACCAGGACCTTTTTTCCTTCAAAATTCACGTCTGTTCACCGCCTGTTCTTTGTTTTTTCCGTCTTAGAGCGTCGTGGAGAGCAGGCCCACGGCGCAGGCTGCGATCGTGATGAGCGCAAACACCAGAACGATCTTCCGCTCGGAGACGCCGCTCATCTCAAAGTGATGGTGCAGCGGGGCCATGCGCAGGAGCCGCCGGTGCCGGTACTTGATGGAGAGGATCTGCAGGATGTCCGAAAGGCTCTCCGCCACGTACATCACGCCCATCACGAGGATGAGCAGCGGCTGCCGGAGCAGGAGCGAGGCCATCACATACGCCCCGCCCAGGCCGAAGGACCCCGTATCCCCCATGAACACGCGCGCCGGGTAGGCGTTGAACCGCAAAAAGCCCAGGCACGCGCCCGCCGTCGCCGCGCAGAGGACGGACATGGCGCCCGCGGCCTGCGCGTCCACGCCGGCGCTCTGCGCAAAGAGCGCGACAAGGCCCAGGGCCACCATCACGATCATCGTAACGGTCGAGAGCAGTCCGTCCACGCCGTCCATGAGGTTGACGGAGTTGGTCGTGGCCACGATGGTAAACACCGCAAAGGGGATGTACCAAATGCCAAGGTCCCACTGGATGTCCGTAAAGGGGATGTAGATCTTGCTGCCCACATAGGGGCTAAAGTAGCAGAACAGCGCCGCCGCCAGGGAGAGGAGCACCTGCAGGGCGATCTTCTGCTTGGCGGAGAGCCCCTCCGGCCGCTTGCGCACGGCCTTGATAAAGTCGTCCAGGAACCCGATGCCCCCGAACCCCAGCGCGAAGAGCACCGCGGGCAGCATCAGGCTCCAGCGCGTCTGCGCCGGGGAAAAGACCAGCGCGGCCACGGCCAGGGCGGCAAGGATCATGATGCCGCCCATGATGGGGGTTCCGGTCTTCTTGTTGTGCGTTTCCAGACCATAGTTGCGCTCCGTCGCGCCAAAGTTCAGGCGCCTGAGCTTCTCGATGACGAACGGCCCCATCGCCAGCACCGCCAGGAAGGCGACCAGCAGGGCAAAGACCATGCTTTGCATACGGCTTCATCCTTTATGTTGTATTCTCACTCCACAAGCTCCATCTCGCTGAGCAGTTCGCGCACGACGACCTTCTCGTCAAAGGGCAGCTTCCTGCCGCCGATGTCCTGATAGGTCTCGTGCCCCTTTCCGGCCAGGACGATCACGTCCCCGGGCTTGCCCATCTGCATGGCGAAGCGGATGGCCTCGCGCCGGTTTTCGATCACCGTGTAGGGCGCGCCCGTGGGCTGGATGCCCGCCTCGATCTCCCGCAGGATCTCCATCGGGTCCTCCAGGCGCGGGTTGTCGCTGGTCAGGATGGAATAGTCCGCAAGGCGCCCGCTGATCTCGCCCATGATGGGGCGCTTTTCCTTGTCGCGGCCGCCGCCGCAGCCGAACACGCAGATGAGCCGGCCCTTTGTGAACTCGCGGATGGTCTTCAGGATGCTCTCCAGCGAAGCCGGGCTGTGGGCATAGTCCAGGATCACCCGGTAGGGCGTGTGCGTGGGCAGGGGCTCGATGCGGCCCGGCACGACCGTCACGCTCTCCAGGCCCGCCTTGACGTCCGTGGGGCGCATGCCCATCTCCAGGCACGCCACCGCCGCGGCCATGCTGTTGTAGACGTTGAAGATGCCGGAGATGTGCAGGTGCAGCGGGATGCGCACGTCGCGCCAGCTCAGGACGTAGCTGACGCCGCTTTCGTGGATCTCGATGTCGTTGGCATAGGCGTCCGCCGGCATGGAGACGCCGAACGTCGTCGCGGGCACGCGGCCCAGCATGTGCTTTCCGGCCTCGTCGTCGGCATTGACGATCGCGTGGCCGATGTAGAAGGGGTCAAAGAACTTCTCCTTGGCCTTTCGATAGGTTTCCATGGTGCCAAAGTAGTCCAGGTGGTCCTGGGAGAAGTTCGTGAACACGCCCTGTTCAAACTTCATGCCGACGAGCTTGCGCAGGTCCAGCGCGTGGGCCGAAACCTCCATCACGAAGAAGTCGCACCCCGCGTCGCGCATGCGGGCGAGCAGGGCCTGCTCGTCGATGGGGTCCGGGGTGGTCAGGTTGGAGGGCTCCTCCTCTTCGTCGATGTAGGTACACACCGTGCCCATCAGACCCACCTTGTGCCCCGCCTGCCGCGCGATGGCCCGCACGAGGAAGGAGGTCGTCGTCTTCCCCTTTGTCCCGGTGATGCCCACGCCCCGCATGCCGCGGGAGGGATAGCCGTAGAAGCACTGCGCCATGTAGCTCATGGCCGCGCGCGCGTCCGCCACCCGCACCTGGGGCAGGTCCACCGGCAGGCGGCGCTCCACGACCAGGGCTGCGGCGCCCTTTTCCGCCACCTGCTGGGCAAAGCTGTGGCCGTCCACGCGCAGGCCCGGCAGGCAGAAGTACAGGTCCCCCGCCTTCACCTTTCTCGAGTCGCAGGCAAGGCCCGCGATTTCGGCCTCCCCAAATACCTCCGGGCTGTCCGGCAGGCTGCTTGCAAGCTGAGTCAGTTTCAAGTGTGTTCCTCTCCTTTATGCTCTGGTCCTCTCATCGGGTTTTCTCTTCTCTCTTGTGCGCCGGGCCTTACTCAAAGGTGACCACGACCTCGGTCCCGGCCGCGACGCGCTCGCCGGGCTCCGGGTCCTGGGAGACGCAGATGCCGCTGCCGTCGATCTTCATCGTCAGGCCGACCTCGCGCAGTTCGCGGTTGGCCGGCACCAGGGACAGGCCCGTCAGGTCCGGCACATCCACAAGGCCGTCGTCCTGGGGCTCCACGTACTCGGTGTAGAGCACGACGAGCGAGCCCTCCGGCACCTCGGCGCCCGCGGCGGGGAGCTGTCCTTCGATCGTCTGCCCCAGGCCGGAGACCATGACGCGCAGGCCCGCGTTGTTCATGGCGGCGCTGGCGGACTCGACCGTGCTGCCCGTGACGCCCGGCACCTCGACGGTGCTGCCGGCCAGCTCCTCCTCGCCCTCCTCGTACTCGGGCTCGACCCCCAGGTACTTGAGCGTCTCCTCCAGGATCATGCGCGCGTAGGGCGCGGCCACGGTGGAGCCGTAGTCCGGCCGGACGCTCGGCTCATCCACGATGAACAGCAGGCCGATCTCCGGGTCGTCCATGGGCGCAAAGCCCAGGAAGGAGCAGACGTGCAGGTCGTTGGAGACCTTGCCGTTGACGTACTTCTGCGCGGTGCCGGTCTTGCCGCCGACGCGGTATCCGGGGATGTAGGCGTTGCGGCCGCCGCCGTTTTTCACGGCGTTCTCCAGCAGGTCGCGCATGATGGCGGAGGTCTGCTCGGAGATGGGGGTGCCCACGACCTCCTTGCCGTAGCTCTCGACCACTTCGCCCTCGTCCGTCAGGATCTCCTTGACGATGTGGGGCTTGAGCAGCTCGCCGCCGTTGACCGCGGCGCTGCACGCGGTCAGCAGCTGCACGGGCGAGACGGAAACGCTCTGGCCGAAGGCCACGCGGGCGATGTCCACGTCCTTTACATATTTATAGGCGATCATCTGGCCGCTCGTGGCGCCGGGGAGGTCGATGGGGACCTCCATGCCGATGCCGAAGTCGTGCAGCCCGTCGTAGAAGGTGTCGATGCCCATGCGCAGCGCCAGCTCCACGAACACGGGATTGCAGGAGTTGGCCACCGCGTCCACCAGCGTCTCGGACCCATGGGGGTTGCCCGTGCGCCAGCAGGAGATCTTGTCGCCGTCGACGATGGTGTATCCCTTGCAGTAAAAGGTGTCGTCCACGCTGGTGACGCCGTTCTCCAGCGCAAGGGCCGCTGTCAGGATCTTGAAGGTGGAGCCGGGCTCATAGGCGTCCTGCACGCAGGAGTTGCGCATCAGGGCGGACAGCTGCGTCAGGTCGTCGCGCGGCGGGTCGTTCAGGTCGAAGTCCGGCTTGTTGACCATGCCCAGGATCTCGCCGGTCTTGACGTTCATCATCACGACCTGCACGCCCTGGGCGCCCGTTTCCTCCAGCGCCTGCTCGGCCACGCTCTCCATGACGGACTGGATGACGTAGTCCACCGTCAGGCGGACGGTGTACCCGTTTTCGGGCGGGATGTACTCCTCCTCGCCCGTCTCCATCCGGCGCAGGCCCGCGTCGATCTCGGTCACGACGCGCCCGTCCGTTCCGCGCAGGTACTCGTCCAGGCTCTTTTCCAGCCCTTCCTGCCCTTCGCCCGAGACCGTGCAGAACCCCAGCACCTGCGTCAGGAACGCGCTCATCGGGTAGACGCGGACCGTGTCCTCGCTCACGGAGATGCCCTGCAGGTTTGCGGCCTCCACCTGGTCGCCCAGCTCGATCTTGACCTGGCGCGCCAGGCGCACGCTGCTCTGCTCGGTGTCGGTGATCTTGTCGTAGACCTCCTGCGCGTCCAGGTCGAGGATGTTGGCCAGCGTCTGCGCGGTGTTGCGGATGCGCAGCTCCTTGTCCGCAGCGTCCTCGCTGTCATCGCCCACGACGTCCCCGGGCGATGCGGTGATGGTCACTGAGCTTGCCGACTGCGCCAGCACCTTGCCGTTGACGTCCACGATCTCCCCGCGCTTTGCGGTAACCGTAAACGACCGCGTCCACTGCGAGAGCGCGCGGCTCTGCAGGTTCGCGCCGTCGATGATCTGGATGTAGAAGAGGCGCGAAACCATGACCACAAAACAAAGAACAACAAGACAAAAGAGCCAGCCAATCCGGTTCTTCGTCTTGTCGGTAGGGGACGTATTCGGCATGCAGGGGTTTCTCCTTTCCGCAGGACTGCTCGCACCTCTTTCTCTTTTTCTATCGATCGGGCGAAACGGGGGTCTTTTTTCTGCGATGCACCGCCGCCGTCAGGGCAGGGCGACGACGCGCGTGTCTTCCTTTTTTGCGTAATCCATATGCAGGTTTTCCCGGGCGTAGTCCTGAATCTTGCTGATGTCGCCCTGCATGTTGATCTCCACCTGCAGCTCTTCCAGGCGCCTCTGCTGATCCTCGATCTGCGCGGTGAGGGCGCGCTGCTCGACGACCATGTTCTCCAGCTGCACGTAGCGCAGCAGCAGCGTGTAGATGCCGCCGGCCACGGCCAGCACCGCCACGATGCCCACCGCGGCAAACAGCGCCTGCACGCGGTGCTGACGGCGGCGAGCCTCCTCCGCCTCGGCCTCCGCCCGCTCGCGCGCCTCCTGCTCGCGGCGCTGGCGCTCGGCCTCTGCGCGCTGCCAGGCGTGGCGCTGCACGGTGCGGTGGTTGACCTCGGCGTGGGTGAGCCGCTGGGTCGCGGGCTCGGGGTCGTAATAGGCGCGCGTGGGCTCGGCGCGGCGGCGGTCCTGGCGGGACCGCGTGTCCTGCGTCGGCTCCTCCCGGCGGGGACGGCGCTGCCGCTCCTCGCGCCGGTCGGGCGCGCGGCGGGTGGTCGGCTCCTCCGCCGCTCGAGCGCTGCGGCGCACGGTGCTCCCGGCTACGTAGTAGTCATCGGCATCCAGGCCCGGGGTTCTCTTGTGCACCGGCATGGCAACGTCCTCCTTACTTTAACGATAGCGGGTATCGATTGTTTCAAATTTCCAGCGGTCCCTCGCCCCGCTCAAAGGCGCGGACCTTGGCGCTGTGGGCGCGCCGGTTCTGCTCGCACTCCTCCGCGCTCGGCAAAACGGGCTTGCGCGTGACGATGCGCCCGGCGCTCTTCTTGCCGCAGACGCACACCGGGCTCTTCGGCGGGCAGGTGCAGGGGTTCTGCATCGTCTGGAACGCGCGCTTGACGGCCCGGTCCTCCAGGGAGTGGAAGGTGATGACCACAAGCCGCCCGCCGGGCTTCAGGCACGCGAGCGCGTCGCGCAGCGCGCCGGGCAGGAGCGACAATTCGGAATTTACCTCGATGCGGATGGCCTGGAACGTGCGCCGCGCGGGGTGGGAAACCTCCCGCCGCGCCGCGGCCGGCACCGCCGCGTCGATGACGCGCACCAGGTCCATCGTCGTGCGCAGGGGCCGCGCCTCCACGATGAACTTGGCGATGCGCGCGGCCCACTTCTCCTCCCCGTACTCCCACAGGATTCTCGCGATCTCCTTCTCCGGGTAGGTGTTGAGCACGACCTCCGCCGTGAGGGGCGCGCTCTGGTCCATGCGCATGTCCAGCGGCGCGTCGTGGTGGAAGGAGAATCCCCGCTCCGGGTTGTCCAGCTGGTAGGAGGAAACGCCCAGGTCCATCAGCACGCCGTCGACCTTGTCCACCCCGACGGACTGTAAAAGCGAAATGATGTTCGCATAGTTTCCGTGGAGGGAGCAGAACCGGTCGCCAAAGGCGGCCAGCCGCTCGCCGGCTGCCCGCAGCGCATCTGTGTCCCGATCGATCCCGATGACCCTGCCGCGCGTGCGGGCGAGGATCTCCGCCGTGTGCCCCCCGCCGCCGAGCGTCGCGTCGACGAACACGCCCTCCGGCCGCTGCGCGAGGTTGAGCAGCTCCATGCACGGCTCCAGCAGGACGGGAATATGTGCAAAATCCATTTAGGTCTCCTCAATGAAGCGGAAGAACGCGTCCCGGTTCCAGACCTCCACGTGGCGGCCCGCGCCGGAAACGACGACGTCCTTTTCCAAGCCGGCGTACTGCCGCATGGTGGTGGGGATGAGCAGCCGCCCCTGGCGGTCCATCTCGTTGTCGTCCACGGAGGTGGCCAGCAGCTTTCGCATCTGGTCGTAGGCCTCCCCGTCGCTCTCCTCGATCTTCTCGAACTTTTCATAGACGGCGTTCCACTCCGAGAGGGAGTAGAGGCAGATGCAGTTGTTCCGGCCGCGCATCATGGCGATGGTCTTGCCCAACTGCTCGCGGAACTTGGAGGGGATGGTGATGCGTCCCTTGGGGTCGAGGCTGTGCTCGTAATACCCGGAATACCGGTCTGCCACGGGACTCCCCCTCCTTTCTCTGGGCGCTTCGCCCACATTCGCCGCCGTTTTAGGGAGCGTCCTCCACGTTCTGCCACGACGCTCCACTTGGATGTATATATTCTCCACCCCGCCGCGTTTTCCTTCCCGAATTTCTGGAAGGGCGCAAAAAAACAGATGGAAAATTTCGACAAAAAGCTGCCTTAGGCGCTTTTCCCCCCTTCCGCCGTGCATTTCGCGCTCCATTTAGGGAAAACATGTTCGATTTTCCTACTTTTTCTCCTGGCGGACCGCGCGCCCGGAATCCCCTGTCCGCCATTCAAGATCTTGCCGCTGCATGAAACCCCGGTGAATCAAAACCGCTCCGCGGGCAAAAAAACAGGGACTGTCCGCGGCTTTTCGCGAACAGTCCCCGTTTTTCTTTGCTTGTATCCTGCGGCGCTGGAAGATTCACGCGCCGGCGAGCGCCTCGCCCCGCGCGATCTCCCGCAGCCGGAAGCCCAGCCCGTCGCAGGAGACCTGGTGGTAGACCACGCCGTTCCGCTCCCCCGAAAACGCGCCGCGGAGCCCCTCGGCGTGGAGGTGGCCGTAGACGCAGTGGCGGACGCCGTAGCGCTCCAGCAGCTGCGTAAACTCGCTGTCCTCCTGCCGCTCGTTGAAGGGCGGGTAGTGCAGCATCGCCACGATGGGGAGCCCCGGGCCCTTGCGCGCGGCGTCCTGCAGGGAGAGCTCCAGGCGCAGCACCTCGCGCCGGTAGATCTTGAGATCCTGCGCGCTGGAGGCGGGCGCAGCGATGGTCCAGCCGCGCGTTCCGGCAAAGGCGATGCCCTGCAGAACCCGGGCGTCGTTCTGCAGGGCGTAGTTTCCCTCCGGCAGCAGGGCGCGCACGCGCGTGAGGGAGGACCACCAGTAGTCGTGGTTTCCGCGCAGGAGGAGCTTTTGTCCCGGCAGCGCGCAGATGGCGGCGATGTCCTGCGCCGCCTCCTCCAGCGTCATGGCCCAGGAAAGGTCTCCGGGCAGCAGCACCACGTCCTCCGGCAGGACGCGCGCGCGCCAGTCCTCGCAGATCTTCTCAAAGTGCCTCTCCCAGTGCGCGCCGAAGACATCCATGGGTTTTCCCTGGCTTCCGGGCAGGTGGAGGTCTCCGATCGCAAACACGCGCATGGGCCCTACGCTCCTTTCCCCGTCCTCACTTTCTGCGGACGTCCTCGGGCTTGTCGTCCTCGGCCTCTTCCTCGTCCTCCAGGTCGTCGTCCATGCCGAGCTCCTTGTGGATCTCGCTGTACTCGTTGGAGGGGATGTCCTCGTCGACGTCGATGTCGATCTCCTCCAGCTCGCTCGTGGCCTCCAGGGCGGTCACGTCGCTCTCCTCGGGGACGGTTTCCTCTTCGCCGACGTCCGTGACGACGCCCTCCTGCAGCTTGAGCTCCTTCAGGCACGCCGCGCACAGCTCCTCGCCGGGCACAACGGGGTGCTCGCCGCAGGCAGAGCACAGCTCCAACTCCTCGTGCTCGTCTTCTCCCCGCATCTCGCGCTTGCAGACCGAGCAGTAGCGCTCCGTGTCGGGAATGTAGTTCAACTCGCAGCGCGGGCACTTGATGTAACCCATAACGATCCCTCCAGATCCTTTTTCCAATGGTTTGGCAGCAGCGTATGCCGGACGCAACGGCAGCGTGCATGGAAACCGCCGAAAAAATCGGATTCCCACGCCAAATTCCGCCTGTGCCGCCGCTTCGTCCTTTTTTATCGGAGATCATTATATAACGAACGGCAGCCGTATGCAAGCAGAACTCTCTGCGTTTTCGGAAAAACTCCATTCTTAACATTCGTTTGATTTTGCGCATTTAAAAGATGTTTATGGGTTCATAATTTTTGTAAACCTCGGTTTGTCCAGGATTTCGGCATTTGTGTTCAAAATTTCTTCGTTTTATTTTACAAAAACTTTATTGACGAAATAGAGCCCCCGTGCTATATTAATTCATGACAGGTTACCTTCTTTCGAATCATATCCTTTTTAAGGCATATCTGCATCCTATTTGCTGATTCGTCAGCTCACTTCTATCGGCCTATCAAGAGGTACCTGCGCTGAACGCCGCGGTCAATTGCTAGAATTGACCGCCTTTTCTTTGTCTATACGGGGGCGCGGAAAATCCGGCCCCTTTTGCGGAGGAATGGAACATGTACGAGGCGGAACTCTTTTCCCAGCGCGTCTGCATCGAGGCGGCGCCGGAGCTCTTCTCCCCGTCCGCTGCGGACCGGGGCACGCTGGCCATGGCCTCGCAGGTGGAGCTCCTGCCCGGCCAGACGCTCCTGGACCTGGGGTGCGGCGCGGGCCTTGTGGGCATTGCGGCGGCAAAGGTCCTGGGCGAGGGCGCCGTGGTCCTGACGGATGTGGACCCCGCAGCCGTGGCCTGCGCGCGGGAGAACGCGGCGCGCAACGGCGTTGCGGGCGTGCGCATCGTGCAGGGCGACGCGCTGGAGGCCGTGGATGCGACCGGCTTTGACTGGATTCTCTCCAATCCTCCCTACCACGCGGACTTTTCCGTGCCCAAGCGGTTCATCGAAAAGGGCTTCAACCGTCTGAAGGTGGGCGGCTGCCTGGTGATGGTGGTCAAGCGCCTGCCCTGGTACCGCAACAAGCTGACAGCGGTCTTCGGCGGCGTGCGCGTGCGCGAGGTCGACGGCTACTACGTCCTGACCGCGCAGCGCCGCGCGCTGCACTACGCAGAAAAGAAAGTCAAGCCGCGCAAGGGCTGAATCGGGCGCGCGGTTTCTCCCCAATTAAATAGGAAGGCGTCCCGTTGTACGGGACGCCTCAGCCTGTCGAAAAAGGTCACCGGAAGGTGGCCTTTTTTCTCATTGGAGATTCT
>ERZ827492.533-NODE-533-length-35649-cov-5.793533_pt1 | contig 35649 bp, 37 predicted proteins | sample MGYA00519704_ERZ827492 | MGnify/ENA primary metagenome ERZ827492 (study PRJEB31778, sample SAMEA3449325) | human gut metagenome | biome: human gut; feature: human-associated habitat; material: faeces | place: United Kingdom | collected 2010/2012 ... | reverse complement strand
GGCAAAACGAGAGAAGGCCCCCGTTGCAAATCGGTTCGCCGCAAGGCGGGCCGATTTGCTGCGGGGGCCTTGTGGGAAAGGCGAGGGGGCCCGAAAGGGCTTCCTCGCCTTTCCCACACACGTCGAGGGATGCCGGGGTGGGGCGGGTCGCGGGCGCGCTAGAGCCGGATCACGCGCAGGGGCGCGTCGGGGAGCCGGCGCTGCACGGTCGCGAGGGACTCCGGCGCGCAGTCCATGCCGATAAAGGTTCGGCCCAGGCGGAAGGCGGCCTCCAGCGCCGTGCCCGAGCCGGCGAAGGCGTCCAGCACCACGTCTCCCTCGCGGCTGGCGCAGCGCACGATGCGCTCCAGGAGCCGCAGGGGCTTCTGCGTAGGGTAGCCGGTGCGCTCGGGATCGCGCTGGTGCAGGTGCGGGATGTCGGTCCAAACGTCGCTGGCGGGCACGCCCTCGTCGTCGAAATAGCGGTAGAGGCGGCCGCCGGAGCGGATCGCACGGTAGGCGCGGCCGTCCTCGTCCACGCCGCGCTTCATGTGGTTGCTGCGGACCTCGGCGCGGGGCAGCGGGTCCTGCATGGCGTCGAAATAGGCGTCGCGGGACTTGGCAAAGAAGAGGAGCGTATCGTGCTTGCGGGAAAAGTGCGTCTGCGCGCGCCCGCCGCTGCGGTAGCACCAGACGATCTCGTTGCGGAAGCCCTCCGCGCCGAAGATCTCCTCCAGCAGCAGGCGCAGCCGCGCGTGCGTGCGCCAGTCGATGTGCAGAAACAGGCTCCCGCGCGCGTCCAGGACCTCGTATACGCCTTGCAGGACGGCGCGCATCATGGCATAATAGTCCTCATCGGAGGGAAACCGGTCGCAGTATGCGCCAAAGTCCCGCCCCGTCAGATACGGCGGGTCCAGGTAGCAGAGCTGCACGCGCCGGCCCTGCTCGGCCAGGCGCTGCAAGCCCTGCCGCGCATCCCCGAGGTAAAACTCGTTCAAGGCCCTTCCCCCTTTCCCCATTCTCTCGTTTTCGGAGGCGATGCACATGACCACAAAGGAAGCGCTCCTTGCCGCGCGCGGCCTGCTCGAGCAGGTCACGCCCCTTTCCACGGACTGCGGCGCGCTCTGCGGCGCGGCCTGCTGCCAGGACAGCCCGGACGAGGACTCGGTCGCGGGCATGCTCCTCTTCCCGGAGGAGGCCCCGCTCTACGCGCGCCAGGGCGCATGGATGGAGCTCCTGCCCTCGCACCTGCTCTTTGCCGGGGAGCCGGTGCCGCTCCTGACCTGCCGGATGCCCTGCCCCCGGCCCATGCGGCCGCTCGCCTGCCGGCTCTTCCCGCTGGTCCCCTTTGTCAAGGGCGACCGGCTCACCGTGCGCATGGACCTGCGCGCGCGCCCGCTCTGCCCGCTGTACAGCTCGGGCATCGCGGGGCTTTCCCCGGCGTTCGTCTCGGCGGTCAAGTCCGCGCTGCGCCTGCTCTGGGCGGACCCGGTGCACCGGGAATACCTCTGCCTGCTGACGGAGCACCTGAAGGAATACGACTTCCTCGCGCCGCAGGACCTCTAGCGCAGCCCCTCGCGCTCCAGGCTCTGCGCGAGGGCGCGCAGCTCCCACTCGCAGGCGTCAAAGTCCGGCGTGCGCGCCCGCACGAGGCGGCGGAAGTCCGCCGAGTGGTCGAAGTGCTCCAGATGCGTCAATTCGTGGATGACGACGGAATCCACCGCCGCGGGGCTTGCGGCCACCAGCCGCCAAGAGAAGTTGAGTCGCCCCGCGCGGGAGCAGCTCCCCCAGCGCTTGGCCGCGCCGGTGATGCGCACGCTCGCCGGGCGCGCGCCGAACGCGCCGGCAAAGTGCGCCACGCGCGCGGGCAGCAGCTCCCGCGCCGCCTGCGCATAGAGCGCGGCGATCTGCGGCAGGAGCGCCGCAAGGTCGCCCTCCGGCAGCAGGAAGGCCGCCTCCGTCCGGCGCGCAATGCCGTCGGGCGCGGGGCGCACGGGCAGGCGCTTCCCGAGGAAGGGCAGGCTCTCCGGCCGGGCCTGGCGCGCGGCCTGCGCGCGGGCTGCGTCCTCCCTGCGCGCGCAGAGCCACCTGCCGTGCTTCTCCAGGGCGGCCTCGATCTGCGCGCGCGGGCAGCCGATGGGCGCGCGCACCTGGACGCTTCCGTCCTCGCCCACGCGCAGGGCGATGGACGAGCGCCTCTCGAAGCGAACGGTATAGCGAATCGCAGTCATTTCTTTCTCTTGCCTTTCCCCGTTTCTGCCGGCGCAGCGCGGCGCGGGCTCCCCTGTGCAAAGCACCGGAGCCCGCGCCGTTTTTTCTACAGCACCGAGCGAATCCAGTCAAAGAACCAGTTGTTTGGATAGAAGAGATTCAGCAGCGTGGACTGCTCCACCATGTCGGTGATCAGATCGATCTGCAGCATGTTGACGGCCAGGGGGATCATGGTCACCAGCACCATCAGCAGCAGGAACGCGCGCGCGAGCCCCAGCGCGCCGCCGACCACGCCGTCCAGTACGCGCAGGACCGGGAAGCTGAACACGCGGTTGACGAGCGTGACCAGGAGCGAGGCCACAACGTAGGTGAACAAAAACAGCAGCACAAAGGAAATCGTGTTGAGCGAGGCGTCGGCCACGGTCTGGTTGAAGTAGTCGAAGAGCGTGTTGTAGGTGCCGGCATAGACGAGGCCGGCGACGTTGTTGGCCAGGTAGGTGTCAAAGGGCGGCGTGAAGTTCGCGTTGGAGATGACGAGCGCGATCTGCTCCTGCGTGAGCGAGGTCAGGTCCGTGCGGGCATACTCCATCATCTCGGTCGTGATGTGGGAAGACCCCTCCGAGAAGTAGACGAGGTAGTTCATCCACGTCTCGTGTCCGGCGATCCATTCCGAGACCAGGGGATAGCAGAGCTTGGCCACGAGCAGCGCCGCGCCCACGGCCACAAGGTTCAGCGCGGTTGCGACCGAGCCGCGGTAGAGCCCCACCAGCAGCGAGAGCGCGAAAAAGGCGAGAATCGCATAGTCGATGATGTTGAGCAAGGCGATGTCCTCCTGTTCCTCAGGGGAGGGTTACCAGGTAGACCTGGTCCGCGCTCGAGAGCAGAACGCGGTTGTTGTTGAGGCGGCAGAGCACGTCCTCCACCGCATAGGGCAGGGAGCTGACGCTCGTGGCCCCGCCGGCCAGCGGCACGGAATAGACCGTCTGCCCGGCAAAGCCATAGACGCTGCGCGTGCCCATGCACAGGTCCGTGCAGCCCGCGGGCATGTGCAGGTCCTGCGTCTGGGTGCCCGTGAGGACGCGCAGGGCGGTCGGGTTCTCCTGCTGGCTGGAGAGGGTGAAGAGCATGTGCAGCTCGTCCCCGGCGCAGGCGTCGCACAGCGTCCAGCCGTAGATCGGGACGCTGGTCTCCGTGGTGTCGCTGGTGCTGCGGCCGTCGACGGTGCGCGTGCCGACGATGTAGACGGAGCTGCCGCTCATCAGCGCGCGGTAATAGAGCTGGTCCGTCGTGGAATACCCCGCCATCAGGAGCTTGCCCGGCTGATAGATGTTGAGCACGGACCGGGGCAGGATGCCGCTGGCGTCCAGCATGAGCACGTAGAGCAGGTCGGAAGAGGAATAGAGCGCAAAGTCCACGAGCGTGCCGTCCGAAGGGGTGAGGGTCTCCACGCTCTTGCCCGTGCTGTCGATGACCTCGATGGTGTCGTCCGCATACTGCACGGCCACGCGGCTGTGCCCAGCCGAGACGCGCGCGATCTCCTTCTGCGGCGAGACGGAGAAGGCCACGTTGCCCGCCGTGTCGTAGACGTAGAGCGAGTTCGCCTTGTAGAGCGCCAGCAGCCAATCGCTCGAGGCGCAGGAATAGCCGTCCGACTGATCGGGGGAGCGCTCCCAGAGGAGCTCGGCCGTGCGGCCGTCATAGGCGCGGGCATAGGTTCCGTCAAAGGCGACAAAGGCGTCGCCCAGGGCGCAGAAGGTCATCTGGGCGCTAACGCCGGTCACGGCCGTGCCGCCCCCTTCCAGCGAGGCCGCGCCCGGCGCGCACCCGCGCACCGCGAGCAGCACGCCGCCCGCCAAGGCCGCCACCAGCAGCGCGATGACCACATAGCGCATCACGTGCGGCATGTTCAGCAGAAATCGGAACCGTAAGGACGAAGCGCGCATCCGACAACCCCCGTATTCTCCATTTTTCCCGGCCGCGCAGGGACGCAGGACCGGAGATTACAATATTCTTCGGCCGGGGCGCATTTTCCTGCAAGCGGCGGCGCGCGCCGCCATTTTTTCGGCGCTCCTCCGCCTGCAAAATCCTGCATAGACGTTACATAAACGGCGCACGCGGCGGCTTTGTTGCAGGGCGGGCGCGGCGCGGCGATTGCCGTTGCCGCCGCCCGCGCAAATTCTCCGTCGCCGCTCTGCTTTGCTGTAACACACATTCCGGCTGCGGCATATGATGCCTGTGTCAACCGAATCCCCCACGACCGGAAAATCTTAAGGAGGCAAGCCGACATGTCGTTCTACTCGTACAAGAACTGCAACCAGGAGAACTGCCCTGGGCCGATCAAGGGCGACCTCAAGGGTCTGCGCGAAAAGGTCTGCGTCCAGGTCAAGAAGGTCTATGATTCGTGCATGCAGCAGGAGCAGCTCGAAAAGGTCTGCGTCACCGTCACGGACATGACGCCCGTGTGCGACTGCGACTGCGCGCAGCCCTTCACCCCGCCCATCTGCTTTGAGAGCTGCCGCTCCTCGGGCTATGTGGGCACGATCCGGAACCTGATCATCGACCGCATCTGCGACCGCCCGGGCTTTGCGCGCGTGCGCTGCGCGGTGGACATTCCCATCGACATCCTCTTTACGGACGGCAACTGCCGCGAGGGCATCGGCCACGGCTCGGTCACCGTCAACAAGGACGTCATGCTCTGCATCCCGGACGACAGCATCGTCCCCTTCACGATGGAGTCCCTGGTCAGCGCGATCTGCGTCTCCGGCCGCTACTGCAGCAACAACACGTTTGAGCTGACCATCTGCGTGACCGTGATCCTGAAGGTCATCGCCGAGGTGGAGATGCTCATCCCGTCCTTTGGGTTCTGCTCCGTCCCGCCCTGCGAAGAGTTCGCGGAAAATGTCTGCGACGAATTCTTCTCCCTGCCCATCTTCCCGCAGAACCCCTGCGCCGACCCCGCAAACCGCCCGGCCTGCGCCTGCAGCACCTGCAACACCTGCGGGACCTGCAATAGCTGCAACACGTGCAGCACCTGCCGCACCTGCTCGAGCACGACCTAAGCTCTGCCGTACATACCGCGCAACCCGTTCCATCCCATCTGTTGTTCCTCCATGCGCTGCGGGGGGAAGGGGAAACCGCCCCTTTCCCCCGCTTTTTTTGCGCGCGGGCAAAAAAAGCGCGGCTGGGACTAGGAAAGCGGGCCCGGGTTTTGGTATAATGGAGGCAGAGAACCACAAGCATCCATACGCAGCGCCCACGGCGCATCAAAAGGAGGAATTCCCGATGCTCGACCGAACCCTGGACACGCCGCTGTACCTCCAGTTGGCCGCCCTCCTGCGGGAGGACATCGCCGCCGGCCGCCTCCGGCCCGGGGACAAGCTCCCGAGCGAGTCGGAGCTGGTGGAGCGCTACAGCGTGGGCCGCGTCACCGTGCGCGAGGCGCTGGCCCTGCTGGTCAACGAGGGGCTGCTGCGCAAGCTCCAGGGCCGGGGCACGTTCGTGCGCGCCGCGCACGCGGGCCAGCCCCTGCGCATCGACGTGCTGCTGGACCTGCGGGAGCGGACCTTTGCGCCCGACTACCTGGAGAGCATCGAGGGCGTGCTGCGGCGCTACGGCGCGACCTGCGTGCTGCACAACACGCAGGGCAGCGACGACACGGCCGCTTCCTGCATCGACGAGGCCGCCCAGGCCGGCACCTCGGGCGTGATCCTCCGGCCCGGCCCCGCGCAGGACTGCCCCTCCCCGCGGCTTGCCGCCGCGCTGCGGGGCCTGGCGGACCGCCGCGTGCCGCTGATGCTGCTCGACCGCGCGCTGGACGACGTGGACGCCTCCTTCGCCGTGTTCGACGACAAGGCCGCCGGGTCCCTGGCCGCGCAGCACTTTGCCGAGTGCGGCCACCTGTACCTGGCCATGATCGGGGACGACGCCCGGCACGACGCCTTCCTGCGCGCGCTGGGGTTTGAGGACTACCTCCTGCAGCACAACTACGTCGCCCCGGTGATCGAAAACGAGGCCGCGGACCTGGGCGCGCAGCTGCAGCGCATCCTGCGCGAAAACCCGGAGATCACGGGCCTGTTCTGCTACAGCGACGCGGTGGCCGCGCGCGCGGTGGAGGCCTTGCGGGCGCGGGGCCTCTCGGTGCCTGCGCGCATCTCGGTCGTGGGCTGCGACGACGCGGCCCTGGCCTCCGCCGTGCAGCCCAAGCTCACCACGATCGTCCACCCCAAGGCCGCCCTGGGCGCGCAGGCGGCCGAGGCCCTGCTCAAGATCCTGCACAACCCCGCGCTGGCCCCCTACCACCAGGTCTTCGCCCCGTCGCTGGTCATCCGCGACTCCTGCTCCGAGATCTAGCGCCGCTTTGGCAGACAAGCGCCCCATGCGGAGAAATCCGCATGGGGCGCTTGCGCTGCGGCCTTGCTCAGCCCGCCTCCTCGTGCAGCACGCCGTCGATGATGCGCACGATGCGGTGCGCGTGCTGCGCGACGTTCAGGTCGTGGGTGATCATGACGATGGTGTTGCCCATGGCGTTCAGCTTCTCAAAGAGGGCCAGCACCTCGGCGCCGGTCTTGGTGTCCAGCGCGCCGGTCGGCTCGTCCGCCAGCAGGAGCTTCGGCTCCCCCACCAGGGCCCGGGCGATCGCCACGCGCTGCTGCTGGCCGCCGGAGAGCTCGTTGGGCCGGTGGTGGATGCGCTCCTTCATCTCCAGCAGGTCCAGCTTCTCCAGGGAGCGCTCCATGGCCTCCCGGTGCGAGACCCCGCGCACCAGCAGGGGCATCATCACGTTCTGCAGGACCGAATACTTGGGCACGAGGAAGTATTTCTGGAAGATGAACCCGATCAGCCGGTTGCGGATGAGGGTGAGCTGCGCGTCGTTCATGTTCTGGATGGGCAGGCCCATCAGGTGGTACTCGCCCTTCTGCACGGTGTCCATGCAGCCGATGACGTTCATCAGGGTGGACTTGCCGCTGCCCGAGGGGCCGAGGATTCCCAGAAACTCCCCCTCGTTCACGGTCAGGTTCACGTTCTTGAGCGCCTGGACCTCGCTCTCCCCGATGCGGAAGGAGCGGCTCAGGTTCTCGATGTGGATGATGTTCGTCCTATCCTCCACGCCGCTGCCCCCTTATGCTTCCGCATCCAGGACCCGGACGGACGCGATGGCGCCGTCCTCGTCCAGCGTCAGCTGCAGGATCGCGTCCTCGGCGATCTCGGCCTCTTCCTCCACGGCGGCGGAGAGCTCCTCCAGGGTGTACTCCGCGGTTTCGCCCGTCTCCTCGAGCGCATCGACCGTAAAGACGAACTCCGGCGCGGCGCTCTCGGCCGCCTCTTCGGTCTCCGTGGACGCCTCTGCATCCTCCGGCAGGTTTGCGGGCTCCAGCAGAGCCAGCGTCACCGTTCCCTCCGTCACATCGGTCACGCGCCCAAGCACGATGTTCTCCATGCCCAGGCCGGGGGCGCCGCCCGCGCCGGGTTCGCCGCCCGCGCCGGGCTCGCTGCCCGCGCCGGGTTCGCCGCCCGCGCCGGGAGATGCCTCCGGGTCCGCGCTTGCCGCCGGGGATTCGCTGGGCTCCGCTTCTTCGCTCGCGGCCAGGGATTCGGCGGCGGTCTCGGACGCTTCGGGGGATTCCTCTACGATGGTCGTGGTCGACGCGCATCCCGCCAGCAGCAGGGCCAGCGCCAGGAAGATGGAGAGAAGTTTCCTATTTTTCATGCAGAGAGCCTCCTTTTTGGGGTCTTTATTTTCAGCGGACGCTTGCAGCGACGACGTCCCCGTCCGCATCCAGGGAGAGTTCAAGCACCATGCCGGTGCTCACCGTGCTGTAGTCGCCGGTGCCGATGGGCATGCCCACGGGCAGAAGATAGGTGGCCGTCGCCTGCGCGGAGGATTCGGTTTCCTCCGTCTGCGCGGCTTCCGCGTCCTCCGTCCCCGCGGGGAGTTCAGCGGGCTCGGCCGTCTCCGCCTCCGCGGAGGGTGCGGTTCCGTCCGTGAGCAGGAGGGTGACCTCGTTGCCGACGATGGACTCCACTTCGCCCGTCACGGTTTCAGCGACCTCCACCTGCAGCGTCTGGCTCTGCGCCCCGCCGCCGACTGTACCGGTGCCGCCGGCTGTACCGGTGCCGGTCCCCTCCGGGGGTTCCATCCCCTCCGGGGGTTCCATCCCCTCCGGGAGTTCCATTCCCTCGGGCATTTCGCCGCCAAAGTCCGCCGCGCCGCCCTGGGCGCTTTCGCAGCCCGCGAGGCACGCCGCCGCGAGCACAAGGGCCAGCGCAAGGCACGCTGTGCGCGCCGCATTCGATCGTTTCATTGCAAATCTCCCTCCTGCAATCAGTTGAGGTTGAGCGCCTGAATGGGGACCAGGCGCGAGGCCTTCCAGGCCGGGTAGAAGCCGAACACCGTGCCGGTGAGCATCGCAAACAGGAAGGCGAGCACCGCGCCCCAGAGGCTGGCCTCGCAGCGGACGCCGAGCATCTCGACCACGGGCATGACGGCAAAGCTCAGCCCCACGCCCGCAAGGCCGCCCAGCAGGCTGACGAAGTTGGCCTCCAGCAGAAATTCCAGCAGGATCGTGCCCCGGGCGCAGCCGATGGCGCGCAGGATGCCGATCTCCTGCGTGCGCTCCTGCACGGAGGCAAAGAGCACGTTCATGATGCCGATGCCGCCCACGACAAAGACGATGGACGCCACCGCCAGCAGCAGCATGGCCAGCGTATCCGCCGAGGAGGAGGCCGCCTCCATGGCCGAGCCCGCGTCCGTCACCTCAAAGTAGGCGTCGGGGTAGTTCTCCGTCAGCACCGCCTCGATGTCCGCCATGCACTGTTCGACGTCCTCCACGTCCTCGGCAACGGCGGCGATGGTCGGCTCCACCGTGGTCCCGAAGACGTACTTTTCCGCCGTGGAATACGGAATGTAGACCGCCGAGTCCGGGGAGATGCCGGAGCTTACGCTGCCCATCTGCTCGAGCACGCCCACGATCTCGTAGTTCTTGTCCTCGATCTCCAGGTAGTCGCCGTAGGCGTACATCGCCGAGCCGAAGATCTCCTCCGCGAGGTCGTAGCCGATGACGGCGACGTAGTTCGTGGCGCTCTCGTCCTCATCGGTCAGGAACCGGCCGTAGAGCACGGAGAGGTTGGAAACGTCCTGGTATGCTTCCTGCGCGCCGACAACGGTCGCGGTCACGGCCTCCTCCAGCTCCCCGCCGAAGACCTCGATGTCCCCGCTCATGAGGATCGTGACCTCGGCAAGGTTGGGCACGAGCTCCTTGAGGTCCTCGACGTCCTCCTCCGTCATGCGCGTGCCGGACAGGGAGTTGGCGCCGCCGGGCATCCCACCGCCGCCGGGCATTCCGCCACCCCCGCCGCCGAAGGAGGGCATTCCGCCACCGCCCCCGCCGCCGAAGGAGGGCATCCCGCCGCCCCCGCCGCCGAAGGAGGGCATCCCGCCCCCGCCGAAGGAGGGCATTCCGCCGCCGCCGAAGGAGGGCATTCCGCCGCCGCCGAAGTCGGGCATCTCACCCAACATCTCCAGCATATCCTCCATGGGCGCCTCGTCCGTGGCGGTGACCTCGATGGCGCCGGCGTTGAGGTTCTTGAACTGGTCGGCCACGTCCGCCTGGCCGCCCTGGCCCACGGCGATGACCAGCACGATCGTCGCCGCGCCCACGACGATGCCCAGCGACGTCATGAGCATCCGGTTCCGGTTCCCGATCAGGTTGATCCAGACCAGGCGCAGCACCTCGCCAAACCGCATCATGCCGCGCTCACCGCGCTTTCCACCAGGACGGTCTCCCCTTCGGTTAGGCCGGAGACGATCTCGACGTACATGCCGTCCGTAAAGCCAGTCTCGACCACGCGCTCCTCGGCCTGGCCGTCCGCGCCCTCCACGAGCACGGTCGAGATCCCGCCGGAGAAGGTGACGGCCTGGGCGTTGACGTAGAGCACGTCCCGCGCCGCGCGCTGCACGAGGGTGACCTCCGCGCTCATGCCCTCGAGCATGTCGAGCGTGTTCTCCTCGGCAAAGCGGACGTTGACCGTGTAGCTGACGGTCGCAGCGCCGGAACGGGCGGATTCGACGGTGATGGTGTCCACCTCGGCTGCAAAGGTCTGGTTGGGGAAGGCGTTCATGGTGACGGTCGCCTCCTGGCCGATGGACACGTTCAGGATGTCCTCCTCGGAGATGGTGATGGGCACGTACACGGAGGAGATGTCCGTCATGGTCAGGATCGTCGCGTAGGAGAGGATGAGGTTGGTGTCCTCGTCGATGAAGACCTCGACGTCGTCGCCCTCCTCCACGCTGATCGAGGCGACCAGGCCGTTGCAGTCGGCGTAGACGATGCCGTCGTCGCTCAGGAGCGAGCGGACCTCCTCGATCTGGTCCTCGAGCTCGTCGTACGTCTCCTGCGCAGCCTCAACCGCCTGCTCGAGCTCCACCTCCGTCAGCTCGTATTCGCTCGTGGCGATGTCCGCGTTGGACTGGGCGCTCTCCTCCTGCTGTTCGGCGTTCAGGCGGCCGGTGGTCAGGTTCAGCTGCGCCTCCTCCAGCGCGAGCCGGGCCTCCTCCAGCTCCTCCTCCGTCAGCGCGATCTCCTCCTCCAGGGCGTCCATGGAGTCGATGGTGCCGTAGGTCTCCTGGTAGTACTCCTGGAAGTCGGAGAGGATGGAGGTCCAGGTGTTGCCCTCAGTGTCCATCTGGTGCTCTTCGGCCATGTCCTCGTAGTATTCCAGGGTGACCAGGTCCTCCTCGAGCGTGTCCAGGCAGGCGGTCCAGTCCGTAAGCTCCTGCTCCTTGTCCGCGAGGTTCTCCTCCGCCTCCGTCACCGCGCGCTCGAGCTGGGTGACGGTGAGCGCCGCGTTCTCCGCGGCCAGATCGCCGCTCTGCTGCGTGGACTCCATCTGCTGCTGTGCCGCGAGCAGCTGGCTCTGCTGGTTGAGCTTGGCCTGCTCCAGCTCCAGGCCCACCATGTCGAGCTGCAATTCATAGCTGGCAAGGCCCGTCTCGATGTCCTCGACGTTCATGCGGACCAGGGGATCGCCCGCGCGCACGCTGGACCCCTCCCGCACATAGACCTCCTCGACCGTCGCCGAAACTGGGAAGGTGACGGTCTCGCGCTCCAGGGAGATGGAGCTGCTCTCGCTCTGGCCCACCACCACGTCCCCGCGCTCAACCGTGTAGCGCCGGTAGGTGACGCTGCCCGCCTCGTCCCCTGCGCCGAAGTAGGACGTCACCGCGAAGTACCCGCCCGCGCCCAGCCCGGCCGCCGCCACCGCGCACGCCGTGACGATCGCCGCGATGCGCTTGGGGCTGCGCGGCTTCTTCTCCAGCCCCAGCAGGGCGTTCAGGTCCTTCTGCTGGCCCGTCTTGTTGTCCTTGTCCATTGCCTGCACCTCTTTTGCCCAAGATTTCGGGGTTTGCAGCGCCTTTTTTGCTGCCTAGGAGAAGTATAGAGGGCCTACGTGGTGCCTGTATGAACGTCCCATGAACCTTCTTTTTCCAGAATTTGAATGGCGTGCCGGCCGCGTGAAGGCTGCGTGTTCTTTGCGTGAAGGCGCGCATTTTTCTTTCGCCAAACAAAAAAAGCGCCCGGCGAGGGAAGGTTTCCCTCGCCGGGCGGCTTTGTTTGCCGTCACTCGGAAACGTGCAGGAGCCCCTGCTCGAACATGTGGGCGACGTGGTCGTCGTCCAGCGCATAGAACACGGACCGCCCCTCGCGCCGGGCGCGCACGAGCCGCGCCTGCCGCAGCACGCGCAGCTGGTGGGAGATGGCCGACTGCGTCATGCCCAGGGTCTCGGCGATGTCGCAGACGCAAAGGCGCGTGTCGTGCAGGGCCTGCAGGATGCGGATGCGCGTCGGGTCGCCCAGGACCTTGAACAGGTCCGCCAGGGCCGCGACCGTCTCCGGGTCGGTCAGGGCCTGGCGCGCGGTGCGGATGGCGTCCTCGTGCAGCTCGACCTGCTCGCAGCACAGGTCGTTTTCCTCCATGCCCGTCACGCCCTCGTCCCCCCTTCGGCCTTGCCCTCATCCAGCAGCGCGAGCAGGTCCGCCTCCGTGAAGTCGTAGACCTTGTTGCAGAAGTGGCAGCTCACCTGCGCGCCGTGCTGCTCGGCGATCATGCCGCGCATCTCGGTTTCGCCCATGGAGAGCAGCGCGCGCTCGATGCGCTCGCGGCTGCAGTCGCAGGCAAAGCGGGGCTGGCGCGCCTCGAGCGTCTCGCGCGAAAAGTCCGCAAGCGCCGCCTTGGCCAGCTCCTGCGCGTTCCCCGCGGCGCGGGCCATGGCCGAGACCTTGGCAAGGTGCGGGGCGAGCGCCTCCAGCCGGGCCAGCGTCTCCTCCGGGCAGCCGGGCAGGGGCTGCACGAGCACGCCGCCCGCGCCGACGACCTGCCCGCCCTCGACCATGACGCCCAGGGCCAGCAGCGAGGGCGTCTGCTCGGAGGCGGTCAGGTAAAAGGCGATGTCCTCGGCGATCTCGCCGGAGACGAGGCGCGTCTGGCCGACATAGGGGTCGCGCAGGCCCAGGTCCTTGACGACGGTGACGCGCCCGTCGCGGCCGACCGCGCCGCCGACGTCGAGCTTGCCGTCCGGCCGGGGGGGCAGGTCCACCTGCGGGTTGTCGCAGTAGCCCTTGACCACGCCGTCCGGCCGGGCGACGCACACGAGCGCGCCGATGGGCCCGCCGCCGCGGATGGTCACGGTGAGGGAATCGCCCGCGCCCTTGAGCATGGCCCCGAGCATGGCGGAGGCCGTCAGCGTCCGGCCCAGGGCGGCGCAGGCCGTCGGGCTCAGGTCGTGGGTGCGGCGCGCCGCCTCCACAAGGTCCGTCGAGCAGGCGACAAGCGCGCGCGCCTGGCCGCCCTCCAGCGAAATGTGCAGTATCTGATCCATTCTCTATCCTTTCCCCAAAACAAGCTGCCGCGCCGAGCGGCCCGGTCTCACGCCTCGGGCCGCCGGGCGGTGAAGTGGATGCGCTCGTCCTGCGCGCCCGCGGGTTCCATCGTCATGCCGGACAGCGCGCGCCCCTGCGCAAACCCGGCGCGCGCAAGGGCGGCGAGCAGCTCCCCGACCTCGTGCGCGCGCTGGACGTGCTCCTCGTCAAAGCGGCGGTAGCGCCCGTCCGCCTCCCGCGCAAAGAACGTCAGGCTCATGCGCAGGGTGCGCGCCTCCTCGCTCCACTCGTTCATCCAAAGGTAGGTCACGTCCTCCCGGTCCTCGCCGTACATCTGCCCGGCCATGCGGCGCAGCTTCGCCGGGCCGGAGATGTCAAAGGCGAAGACGCCGCCCGGCCGCAGCGCCGCAAAGACCGCCGCAAAGCAGCGGTCCACGTCCGCAAGCGTGCGCAGGTAGTTGACGCCGTCGCAGGCGCAGACCACGGCCTCGGCCCGGCGGGGCAGGGCGAAGTCGCGCATGTCCTGCACGGCGAAGGCCGCCGGGACGCCCCATGCCCGGGCCTTCTCCTGCGCGCGGGCGATCATCTCGGGCGCAAGGTCCACGCCGGTGACGCGCGCGCCCATCCTCCCCAGGCGCAGGGCGATCTCCCCCGTGCCGCAGGCCATGTCCGCAACGCGCATGTTCGGCGCAAGATGGATGAGCGCGGCGTAGTGCCGCGCCCAGGCCTCGTAGTCCACGTCGTCCATCAGCCGGTCGTAGAGCGCGGCGAACGCGCCGTAGGCCGTCATTTGTCGTCCTCGTCGTCGGGGTCGATGTCCTCCCACTCGTCGTCCTCTTCCTCCTCGGGGTCGGGCTTGCGCAGGCCCTGGTTGACCTCCGCGCCCTCGATGCGGGAGTTGAAGAACTTGTCAAACGCCGCGTTGGTGTAGGAGCAGTTGACAAAGGAGGCAAACGCGTACCCGATGAAGAAGTACCAGGCCAGGAACGGCATCCAGATGGCGGAGATCACCAGCGGCAGGGCCGTGAGCAGCCCGAACAGCACGCTCCAGGGCAGGCGCCCCAGCGCCAGCACCATGGAGTTGCGCAGGATCTGCGTCAGCTTCAGGTCGTAGGTGACCATCATCGGCCAGATGTAGAGGTTCATCAGCGCAAAGACCAGGCCCATCATCACCAGCACCACCTGCATGAACAGGTAGAGGTAGCTGCCCGTGTTTTCGCTCATGGAGGAATAGAACGACAGGCCGAAGAAGAACAGGTACAGGAACACGGCGTTGATCGTGCTCATGGCCAGGCCCTGCTTCCAGTTCGCCTTCATCGCGCCGAGGAAGTCGCTCCAGAGCCAGACGTGCTCGTCCCGGGCGTAGTTGCGGGTGATGTACTTCATCGCGGCCTTGGCCGGGCCCGTGATGAGCACGCACGGCACGAGGCCCAGCAGGTAGACCGACAGGTAGCCGTCCTGCACAAAGGCGGTGTAGTTCTCCGTGCTCAGGTTCAGCAGCACCTGCAGGTGCAGCCACGTCCACAGCCAGAAGGGAATCCAGAACACGAAGTACATCAGGTTCAGCTTCAGCAGGTTCAAGAGGTTCAGCTTCAGCATCTCAAAGAACAGCTCGAGGCGGTTCTTTGGCATCATGTCGGGCGTGTAGTCGGGGCGGTTGCTCTTGCCCATGATGAATCCAGTAAACAGGCCCATTGCGCGTTCAGTCCTCCTTGGCAAAAGTCTCGATGATGCGGGTATACCAATCCACCGCCGGCAGAAGCGCGCGCTCGTCAAAGTCGAAGCGGTCGCTGTGCAGGGGCGCGCGGCGGGCGTCGTCCCCCGCGCCGACAAAGGCGTAGACGCCCGGCCGCGCCTTGGAGAAGAAGGAGAAGTCCTCCGCCGTCAGCAGCGGCTGCTGCGGCGCGTGCGCGTCGATCAGGGGCATAACGCGCGCAACCAGGGCCGCGTCGTTGACGACCGGCGGGTAGTAGCAGTGCTGCGCAAAGCCGACCTCCACCCCGTAGACCGAGGCCGCCGCCCGCGCCACGCGCTGGAATTCGCCGACGAGCTTCTCCTGCATCGCGTCGTCGTAGGAGCGCAGGATTCCCTCCAGGATTCCCTCGTCCGCGACGATGTTGCGCAGGTTGCCCGCCGCCATGTGCCCAAACGTCAGCACCGCGGGCTCGGTCGGCGGCACGGCGCGCGTCATGAAGGTCTGCAGCGCAAGGTATGCCTGCGCCACGGCCGCGGCCGCATCCGCGCCCAGGTTCGGCATGGCGCCGTGCGCGCGGGTGCCGCGGAAGGTCAGGTCGAACTCGGTGTTGGCGGCCATCACGCCCCCGGGCGAGAGGGCGATGGTCCCCGCGTCCACCTGCGGCATGAGGTGGAAGCCGAAGACCGCGCACACGTGCGGGTCCTCCAGCGCGCCCTCCTCGATCATGCGCGCCGCGCCCCCGGTGGTCTCCTCCGCCGGCTGGAAGAGGAGCACCACGTCCACCTCCAGCCGTCCCTCGTCCCGCATCCGTCCGGCGATGTGCGCAAGCGCCAGCAGCGCGCTCATGTGCCCGTCGTGCCCGCAGGCGTGCATCATGCCCGCGTGCCGGGAGGGGTAGGGATAGATGCTGTTTTCCGTCACCGGCAGGCCGTCCATGTCCGCGCGGAAGGCCAGCGCCGGCGCGCCGGCCCGGCCGCAGCGGTAGACGAATTTCTTCCCCGTGCCGGCGAGCGTGCACGCGCTGTCGGGCCGCGTCTCCCCCACCGCGCGCTCGATGTAGGCGCTGGTCTCCCACTCGCTGTTCCCCATCTCGGGGATGGCGTGCAGGTCCCTTCGCCAATGGATGATGTGTGTCAGCAGCTCCTCATGCGTCATAGGCGAACTCCTCATTGTTCCCTGTCCCAATGTTCGGACAAAATGATATGTTGATTATAGCATAACCGTCACGGGCCGACAATGCTGTCCGCCGAATTTTCCGCGGCAACGCGCGCGGGCTGCCAAACGGCGGGGATGCGGTCCGCTGTCTCCGAACCGCGCCCCCGCCGTCACTCCGCCTCCTCGCGCTCGACGACGAGCGTTTCGCCCTCCCGCCGCACGACGCGCACGGCTGCGCCCTTCTCGAGGAAGCGCTCGGCCCGCGCTTCGTACCGCTCGCCCGCGATCTCCACCGGCCCGCGGGGCTTGAGGTCGCCGCAGGCGCGCCCCCGCGCGCCGGGCTCGGGCAGGGTCCGGGCCGCGCGGCCGGTGCCGGTCTCCAGCCGCTCGTCCAGCTGGATCTTGGCCATGGCGGCGGAGTGCGGCAGGCGCAGGAGCATCACGGGCACGGCCGCCGCGCTGAGCGCCGCCGCGCCGCAGAGCGTGAAGAGGAACTGCTGCACGGTCGACGCGCCCAGGCCCAGCGCCGCGATCAGCAGCGCCAGGCCCACCCAGCCAAAGGCCCCAAAGCCCGCGGCGCGCGAGTCCAGCAGCATCAGCGCGCCGCCCAGCCCGGCCAGGACCACCGTCAGCCACGGCTCGCTGCCGGCCGCGGCGTCCGGCAGGAAGCTGGCCAGCGCGCACCCTGCGCCGAGGAATCCGCTGGCCCCGAGGCCCGGCCCCACCGCCTCGACCAGCAGCAGCATGACGCCCACTGCAAACAGCGCCCCGGCGATCGGCTCGATGCCCGCGCCCCCGCTCAAAAAGTTCTCGATCACGCTCGTTCCGCCCCGCTTCCCTCTGCGTTTTCTGGATCTTCTTAGTATAGCGCAAAGCGCCGCACCGGGGAAGGCCCTTGCGCCCGCAGCGTCGTTTTTCGCGCGCGAACGATGCGTCCGGCCGTCCCAAAGCGCACAAAAAACGCCCCGTTTGCACGGGGCGTCTGTTTGCGAAAGCGATATCAGTACTTGCGCTTCCTTGCTGCCTCAGCCTTCTTCTTGCGCTTGACACTGGGCTTCTCGTAATGCTCGCGCTTGCGGACCTCGGCCAGTACGCCGGACCGGGCACACTTGCGCTTGAAACGCTTGAGAGCGCTTTCCAGGGATTCGTTTTCCCCAACGCGGATTTCAGACATTGCTTTCCCTCCCCTCGCGCATACCGTGATGCCACACCGGGCATAAATGAATACATACTATTATACCGTCCAAGAAGGGATTCTGTCAAGGGTTGGGGCCCTTGCTTTACAAAAAACATACATTAGGCGGCTCAGTCATGCATTCAGCGCCCAATGGGCTGTGCTTTATCAGTATAGCATAGCGGACGGGAGAAATCCAGTCTCCCGTCCGCGATTTCCAAAGAAATTTTCTGTGAACGAAGCGTTTACGCCATGCGCTCGGTGAGCTTGACGCCGCCGAGCACGTGCAGGTGCAGGTGCTGCACGCTCTGCGCGCCGTTGACGCCGATGTTCGTCACGACGCGGTAGCCGTCCTCGCTCACGCCCTCGCGCTTGGCGACCTCGGTGCAGGCGCGCATCAGCCGGCCGACGAGGGCCGGGTCCGCCGCGGCGGCCTCAGTCAGGTTCGCGTAGTGCGTGCGCGGGATGACCAGCACGTGGGTGGGGGCCTGGGGGTTGATGTCGCGGATGGCGATGCAGTCCGCGTCCTCATAGACGATGGTCGAGGGAATCTCCCCCGCGATGATCTTGCAGAACAGGCAATCCATGTTTCTCTTCCTCCTCGATTTGTTTTCCTCAGGCAAAGGGCCGGCCGACGGCGGTCTGTCCCTGCACGTCCTCGACGGCGGCGCGCACGATCTCGCCCTCCCTGGCGCCGGGCACGCGCACGCGCACGTACTCCCGGGAATACCCGGTCTCCTCCTCCTCGATCAGGACCTCGACCGCGCGGCCCAGGAGGCTGCGCACATAGGCGCCCTCCGTCTCCCGGCCCAGGGCGATGAGCCGCCGCGCCCGCGCCTCCCGCTCGGATACGGGCACCGCGCCGGGAAAGTCCGCCGCGGGCGTGCCCGGCCGCTCGGAGTAGGGGAAGACGTGCAGGCGCGCAAAGCCGATCTCGCGGCAAAAGTCCATCGTCTCCTGGAACTCCGCCTCGGTTTCCCCGGGGAATCCGGTGATGACGTCCGTCGTGATGGCGCAGCCGGGGAAGCTCTCCCGCAGGCTCTGCACCGCGCGGCGGAACTGCGCCGTGGTATACCGCCGGCGCATGGCGCCGAGCACCCGGTCGCACCCGGACTGCAGCGAGAGGTGGAACTGCGGGCAGAGCTTTTCGCTGCGCGCCATGCGCTGGGCGTACGGGCCGTCGATCCAGGCGGGCTCCAGCGACCCCAGCCGCACGCGCTCGACCCCCTGGGCCGCGCAGACGGCCTCGATGGCGTCCAGCAGCGTCGTGCCGTCCCGGAAGTCCCGGCCGTAGCTGGCCAGGTGGATGCCCGTGAGCACGACCTCGCGGTAGCCGGCCTGGCCCAGGGCGCGCGCCTCGGCCGCAACGTCCGAAAGGCTCCGCGAGCGGATCGGCCCGCGCACCTCCGGGATGATGCAGTAGGCGCAGCGGTTGTCGCAGCCCTCCTGGATCTTCATCACGGCGCGGGTGTGGCCCTCGTTGGCCAGCACGTCCAGGGGCTCAAAGGGCGCGCTCGTCAGGTCCTCCACGGCGCAGAGCGCGCGGCCCTCCCGCCGCGCCCGCTCCAGCAGCGGCACGACCTCCCGCCGCCGGGCGTTGCCCACGATGAGCCGCACGCCCGGCAGGGCGAGCTTCTCCCCCTCGTGCTGGGCCACGCACCCGGCGACGACAATGTCCGCCTGCGGGTTCCTGCGCGCGGCCTGGCGCACGTACTTCAGGGACTTCCTCTCCCCCGTGGCGGTCACCATGCAGGTGTTGACCACGTAGACGTCCGCGATCTCGTCAAAGTCCACCGGCGCGTAGCCCGCGCGCAGAAACTGCTCGCGCATGTACTCGGCGTCGTATTGGTTCGTCTTGCACCCCAGCGTCATAAAGGCAACGCGCTGCATCTACTCACCCCCCAGGTCGCCCGCGCCGTGCAGCGTGAGCGTCAGGGCCACAAGGCCCGCGGTCTCCGTGCGCAGGATGCGGCTGCCCAGCGTCATGGCCCGGCCGCCGATGGCGCGCACGGCCTCGGCCTCCTCCGGGGCGATGCCGCCCTCCGGCCCGATCAGCAGGCCGACCGAGCGCGCCGCGATGCGCCCGGCAAAGGGCTGCCCGCCCTCCTCATAGGGCATGAGCAGCAGCTCGTGCTCCCGCATGCGCCGAAGCGCCTGGGCAAAGTCCAGCGCGGGCAGCACCTCCGGCACGTGCGCGCGGCCGCACTGCTTGACCGCCTCCCGCGCGATGCGCGCCAGGCGCTCCGTCTTCTTCTGCGCGCGGTCGGCCCGCGCGACGCTGCGCGCCATCTCCACCGGGACCACGGCGTGCACGCCCATCTCCGTGCACTTCTGCACGAGGAAATCCATCTTTTCGCCCTTGCACAGGCCCTGGTAGAGCGTCACGCGGCAGCGCGGCTCCCGGTCCGGCAGCTCCTGCCGCACGGCAAAGGTCGCCGCCTGCGCCGCGACCTCCGTCAGCTCCGCCAGCAGGCGCCTGCCGTCCCAGAGCACCTCGATCTCGTCCCCGGGCGCGAGGCGCAGCACCTGCCGCAGGTGCTTGAGCTCCTCCCCGCGGATCGAGGCGCCGTCTTCCGAAAAAAATCTGTGCATACTCTTCCTCCCCAAATCTTCGCTTGTCATTATATCACGGCGGCGCGCTGTTTGTCGACAGGCGCGCGCTCGTTCGGTCTCGGCGGGGAGAATTGTTAATTTTTATCGAACCCTTGGAAGAAATCTTGAATCAAGCCGAACATCCTGCTATAATCGTCTCCGTTGCAAAGGTGCTGTTTGTTGAGAATTGGCTCAGCGGGCGGCGCTTTTGATTTTATTGTTCGAAAAAAAGCGGCCCGGGGCGAATTTCCCCGGGCCACTGTTTTTGCGCGCTATCCCACGGCGATGGAGAGGGCCAGCAGGATCTGCGCGGCATAATAGGTGATGAGGTTCCAGGTGGGCAGGGCTTTTTCGCGAATGGGGCTGAAGAAGATCAGCGCCAGGATCGCGTCGGATACGAGGAAGAGGATGCCGCCCAGGCCCACCAGCGCGCCGCGCGCGCCCGCGCCAAAGGAGAGGACGGCAAAGGCCGTCATCACGCTGATCACCGCGGCGTAGGCGTAGACCGGGACCTTCTGGCCCTTCAGGTCCATGCGCGCGGGGAACTGCAGCAGGAACAGCGCCGCAAACAGCACGGCCGCCAGCAGCACCGCCCAGCCCGTCACGCGGCCGAGCAGCGCAAAGGCCACGATGTAGAACACGTGCCCGATGAGGAACGCGCCAAGGCCCGCGCGGAAGAAGGGTTCCCGGTCCTTCGGCCGGCAGTCCATGAACTGCAGCAGCACGTCCCCCGCCGCGCCCAGGATCAGGCCGATCCACGTCAGCCACGCGTAGGCCCCGCCCGCGCGCGCCGCGCCCAGCAGACCCAGGCACACAAACGCCAGGCTCGCCAGGGTCTTGAGCAGGAGCTTGACCGGCGGCGCGCCGTATTGGTTTACGCGGATGTACAGCGCCGCCAGCAGCACCGCCAGCACCCCGACGATCCAAAGTCCAGCCGTCATGAAAAACATCCCTCCCATTCGTGCGTTTCTTTCCTTCAGGATACCACGAACGGGAGGGTTTTTCAACAAATTTTGCCGCGCGGCGCGCTTAGCGGTTCATCACGGGCGCAAGGTCGTAGTTTCCGGGCATCTCCAGCTCGTGCACGAGCAGCGCGCGGATGTAGCCGCGGGACTCGTCCGTGGAGTGGATGAAGTAGCCGTGGCCGTAGTAGAAGCGGATCAGGCCGAACATGCGCGAGGAGGTGTGCAGGGCGATGGCGCGCACGCTCTGCTCCCGGCAGAGCACCTCCACCCGGTCGATGAGCATGCCGCCGATGCCGGACTTGGTGATCGCGCTGCGCACGCCGAAGCGCGAAAGGTACGCCAGGTCCCCCATGATCTCCACGCGCACCGAGCCCACCGCGACCCCGTCCACAGAGCCGACGAGCACGGTCTTCTTCTCGATGTCGCGGCGGATGTCCTCCACCGTCTCCTGCAGGGCCTTGACGTGCCCGGTCATCCCCAGGTCCCGCTCGTACTTGTGGAAGGCGTCCTGCATGATCTCCTGGATCGCCTCCGCGTCCGCGGGCGTCGCCTCCTTGATGTCCACGACCATGTTCTCCTCTCCCCCTCTCTTGCGCGGCGCTGGGCGCGCTACCTTGCGCCCATCAGCAGGGCCAGGACGGCCTTCTGCGCGTGCAGGCGGTTTTCCGCCTCGTCAAACACCACGGACTGCGGGCCGTCCATGACCTCGTCCGTGACCTCGCTGCCGCGGTGCGCGGGCAGGCAGTGCAGGAAGATCGCGTCCGGCTTTGCCAGCTTCAGGACCGCGGCGTTGACCTGGTAGTCCGCAAAGTCGCGGGCGCGCTTTTCGGTCTCCGCCTCCATGCCCATGGAGGCCCATACGTCCGTGTACACCGCGTCCGCGCCGCGGAGCGCCTCGGCGATGTCCGTGGTGATGGTCACGGTGGAGCCGGCCGCCTTGGCGTTTTCCTTTGCCCAGGAGACGTAGGCCGCCTGCGGCGCGTAGGCCGCGGGCGTTGCGATGGCCACGTCCACGCCGAGCTTGGAGCAGATGATCATCAGGCTGTTGGCCATGTTGTTGCCGTCGCCGACGAAGGCGAGCTTCCTGCCCGCGAGCGCCCCCTTGTGCTCGTAGAGCGTGAGCAGGTCCGCCAGCACCTGGCAGGGGTGGTAGTCGTCCGTCAGGCCGTTGATGACCGGGATCTGCCCGTACTTGGCCAGGCCCTCGACGTCGCTCTGGTGGAAGGTGCGGATCATGATGCCGTCGACAAAGCGGCTGAGCACGTTGGCCACGTCGTAGACGGACTCGCGCGTGCCCAGGCCGATCTCCGGCCCGCTGATGTAGAGCGCGTGCCCGCCGAGCTGCTGGACGCCCACCTCAAAGGAGACGCGCGTGCGCATGGAGGGCTTGGTGAAGATCAGCGCGACGTTCTTGCCGCGCAGGATGTGCGTCTGGTCCATGCCGAGCTTGCGCTGCAGCTTGAGCTTGGCCGCAAGGGACAGCACCTGCAGGATCTCGTCCGGCGTGTAGTCCTGCAGGGTCAGCAGGTGCCGCTGCGCAAACTGCGCCTTGGGCTTGTATTGCAAAAGATCCATGGGACGATCTCTCCTTCCTTTATTCGCCGAGGACTTCGTCCAGCGCGCGGCAGAGCGCGTCGCAGTCCGCCTCTTCCAGGATCAGGGGCGGCAGGAGCCGGAGCACGTTGCCCGCGGCCGTGCCGGTGACAAAGCCCTTCTCCAGAAGCTTTGCCACCACCTCCCCGGCGGCAACGTCCTGCGCGAGCGCTATGCCCAGCAGCAGGCCCTCGCCGCGCACGTCCAGGATGGCCGCGGGGTGCTTCTCTGCGACCGCCTGCAGCTGCGCCTTGAGATAGGCGCCCGTCTTCTTGGCCTTTGCGGGCAGGTCCTCGGAAAGCAGGGTCTGCACCACCGCCAGCGCCGCCGCGCAGGCCAGGGGGTTGCCGCCGAAGGTCGATCCGTGGTCCCCGGGGTGGAAGGCCGCGGCGACCTCCGCCTTGGCCAGCACCGCGCCGATGGGCACGCCGCCGCCCAGGGCCTTGGCCAGCGTCATGATGTCCGGCACGATGCCGTAGAGCTCGTGGGCAAAGAGCGCGCCGCAGCGGCCCATGCCGGTCTGCACCTCGTCGACGATCAGGAGCAGGCCCAGCTCGTCGCAGAGCGCGCGCACGCCCTGGATGTAGTCCATTTCCCCCACGACCACGCCGCCCTCGGCCTGGATGACCTCCAGCATCACGGCCGCGGTGTGGGGCGTTGCGGCCGCGCGCAGCGCCGCAAGGTCGCCAAAGGGCACGTTGCGCACGCAGGCCGGCAGGAGCTTGGCATAGGGCTTCTGATACTTTTCCTGGCCGGTTGCGGCGATGGTGGCCAGCGTCCGCCCGTGGAAGGAGTTGCGCGCCGTCAGGATCTCGTAGCGGTCCTCGCCCTTTTCATAGAAGTACTTGACGGCCAGCTTCATCGCGCCCTCGTTGGCCTCGGCGCCGCTGTTGCCGAGGAAGACCTTGTCCGCAAAGCTGTTCTCGCAAAGGAGCTTGGCCAGCTTTGCCTGCGGCTCGATGTAGTAGAGGTTGGAGGTGTGGCAGACCTTGCCCGCCTGCTCGACGATGGCCTTTGTCACCGCCGGGTGGTTGTAGCCCAGGGCGTTGACCGCGATGCCCGCGAAGAAGTCGGTGTAGGCGCGGCCCTCCGTGTCGTAGAGCGTCACGCCCTGTCCATGGTCAAAGGCCACGGGCAGGCGCTTGCCGAAGGTGTTCATGTAATACTGTTCGTCCAGCGCCCGGATTTCGTTGAGGTTCACGCCTTGGTCCCCCTTTCTGCGTCGTCGTCGGCATGGACCATGGTCCCGATGCCCTTGTCGGTGAAGATCTCCAGGATGATGGGGTGGGGAATGGTGCCGTTGAGGATGTGCACGCGGGAGACGCCCTTCTCGATGGCGCGCGCGCAGCCCTGGACCTTGGGGATCATGCCGCCGGTGATGACGCCGTCGGCGATGAGCTTGCCCACCTCGCTGACGGACACGGCCGAGATCAGGGAGGCCGGGTCGTCCGCCTGCATGCGGATGCCGTCCACGTCCGTCAGGAACACGAGCTTTTCCGCCTTCAGGGCCGCGGCGATCTCGCTTGCGGCGGTGTCGGCGTTGATGTTGTAGCTCTCGCCCTGCGCGTCCACGCCCACGGGCGCGATGACCGGGATGTACTCGTCGTGCGCGAGGAGCTCCAGGAGCTTGACGTTGACCGAGACGATGTTGCCCACGTACCCCAGGTCCACGCCGTCCTTTGCGGGCTTCTTTTCGACGGTGAGCAGCCCGGCGTCCTTGCCGCACAGGCCGATGGCCTTGCCGCCCAGGCGACCCAGGGCCGAGACGATGTTCTTGTTGAGCTTGCCGGCCAGCACCATCTGCACGACCTCCATGGTCGCCTTGTCCGTGATGCGCAGGCCGTTGTGGAACTTGGACTCCACGCCCATCTTGGCAAGCGCGGCGTTGATGTCCGGCCCGCCGCCGTGGACCAGGATGGGGTTGACGCCCACGTACTTGAGCAGCGTCACGTCCTGCAGGATCTTGGTCGTCAGCTCCTCGTCCACCATGGCGTTGCCGCCGTACTTGATGACCACGGTCTTGCCCGAAAGGGTCTGGATGTAGGGCAGCGCCTCGATCAGGATATTCGCCTTTTCCACGAGAATGTCACTGTACAGGGGGCTTCCCCCGTTCTTTTTCTCCACTGGTTTCCCCTCCTTCTTCTCACGGGCACAGGGCCGCCGTCGGCAGGCCCATATTCTCCGGCAGGCCGAAGAGCAGGTTCATGTTCTGCACGGCCTGGCCCGCCGCGCCCTTGAGCAGGTTGTCCAGCACCGCGCACACGACCACGCGGTGCAGCCGCTCGTCCACCACAAAGCCGATCGCGCAGCGGTTGGAGCCGGTGACGTGCTTGACCTCGGGCAGCTGGCCCTCGGGCATGAGGGTGACAAAGGGCTCGCCGGCGTAGGCCGCCTCGAACGAGGCGCGGACCTGCTCCGCGCCGACGCCCGGCGCAAGGTTCAGGTACACCGTGGCGAAGATGCCGCGCTTGATGGGCACAAGGTGCGGCGTAAACGAGACGAGCACCTCGCCCCCGGCCGCCTTGCTCAGCTCCTGCTCGATCTCGGAGGTGTGGCGGTGGCGGGCGACGTTGTAGGCCTTCAGGCTCTCGTCCACCTCACAGAAGTGGGAGTTCGCGCTGGGCTTGGCCCCCGCGCCCGTCACGCCGGACTTGGCGTCGATGATGACGTTCTCCCGGGAGGCGAGGCCGTCGCGCAGCAGCGGCGCGGCCGCAAGGATCGAGCAGGTCGTGTAGCACCCGGGGTTGCCCACAAGGCGCGCCGCGCGGATCTCCTCCCGGTGCAGCTCCGGCAGGCCGTAGACCGAAACGTCCAGCAGGTCCGGCCGCGCGTGCGTCACGCCGTACCACGCCTCGTAGGTCTTGACGTCGTCATAGCGGAAGTCGCCGGACATGTCGATGACGCGCGTGCCCGCCTCGTAGAGCCTGGGGATCACTTCCCCGGAGGCCCCGTGCGGCAGGGACGTGAACACCACGTCCGACTCCGCCGCGAACTTCTCCGCGTCCAGCGCGACCAGCTCCTTGCGCACCGTGCCCAGCAGCGACGGATACAGCGCCGCGATGTCCTTTCCCTCATAGGACTGAGAGGATAAATATACAAGCTCAACCTGCGGGTGCTGGCTGAGCAGACGCACAAGCTCCGCGCCGACATACCCGGTTGCCCCGACAATCGATGCCTTCACCATGGCGAGTCCCCCTTCTCCGATCAAGATGATGTGCGTAATTATACGCTTTTCTGCATAAACATTCAATAGACTCCTTCGCCATTTTCCGTTAATAAAATGTAAATTTGCAGGACTGCTTGCAATTTTCAAGGAAATGTGTACAATGGGGAGGGATTCGGTGCAAATTCGCGCCGGATTCTCACTATCTTTGGGAAGGGAAAGGATGGAGTCATTCGTCCATGAACAGAGCAGAACTGAAGGATCGTGTCTGCCGCGCGCACCACGAACTCAAGGACCGGGGCCTGATGATCTACACCTGGGGCAACGTCAGCGCCATCGACCGGGACAGCGGGGAGATCGCCATCAAGCCCAGCGGCATCCCCTGCGAAACCCTCCGGCCGGAGGACATCGTGGTGATCGACCTTGCGGGCAAGGTTGTGGAGGGGCACTACAAGCCCTCCTCCGACACGCCGACGCACCTTAGGCTCTACAGCGCCTTTGCGCGGGTGGGCGCCATTGTACACACGCATTCGCTCTTCGCCAGCGCGTGGGCGCAGGCGGGCCGCTCGCTGCCGTGCCTGGGCGCCACGCACGCGGACTGCTTCCTGGGCTCCGTGCCCTGCACGCGCGCCCTCTCCCTGCACGAGATCACCGGCGATTACGAGACGGAGATCGGCAACGTGATCGTGGAGACCTTTGAGACCAAGCGCCGCGACCCCCTGCGCACGCCCGCGGTGCTGGTCAACTGCCACGGCCCCTTCACCTGGGGCGAGACGGTGGAGGACGCGGTCTACAACGCCGTGGTCCTGGAGGAGATCGCGCGCATGTCCCACGTCACCATGCAGATCAACCCCCAGTGTCCGGGCGCGGGCCGGCCGCTGATGGAGCGCCACTACTTCCGCAAGCACGGGGAGGACGCCTACTACGGCCAGGACCCCGAGGACCTCTGAGCCGCACACACAAAAAACGGGCGCCCGGCGCTTCGCTGCAAACGCGAAGCGCCGGGCGCCTCTTTTTTCGCCGGTTCTTGTTTTTGTTTAGAAGGGATTGCCCGCGCCCTTTTCGTCCAGGCCGAAGAAGTCCAGCGCGCGCTGGATCGTCAGATCCCAGAAGCGCCACTCGTGCTTGTAGCCGTCGAACTCCTCGAACGTGGCGTCAAAGCCGATCTCCTTGGCGTGGGCCTTGAAGGTCTTGTAGGACTCGTAGAGGAAGTCGTCCTTGCCGATGGCGAAGTAGAACCGGGGCAGGTCCTTGGACCCGGCGAGCTTGTCCACAAGGCCCCAGGTGTTCTCGTAGCTGGCCTGGAAGGCCGCAAGGCCGCCGCGGTTCTCGACCATGCCGCGGGAGCGGTCGTCCAGGTTGGCGTCGTTGGTGAAGCCCATCTGGAAGGGGCAGCAGGAGAGCACCGCGGCCGCGGCAAAGCGCTCGGGGTGGTTGAGCGCGTAGACGAGCGTGCCCGTTCCACCCATGGAAAGGCCGGCGATGAAGTTGTCCTCCCGCTTGTCCGAGGCCGGGAACCAGCCGTAGATCAGGGGCATGAGCTCCTTGAGGAAGTAGTCGTACATGTTGTAGCCGATGGAGAAGCGCTCCCAGTTGGCGTAGTTGGCGTTCAGGCCGCTGGGCATGACGACGATGAGGTCCTTTTCGCAGGCGTAGAGCTCGATGTTGCTCTTGCGGATCCAGTCGCTGTGGTCGCCGAAGGTGCCGTGCAGCAGCCAGAGGACCTTGTACTTCTTTCCGCTGCCGTAGAAGGCGGCGGGCTCGACCTCGCGGGGCTTGTCGGGCAGGATGACGGAGATCTCATGGTTGTTGTTGAGGTACTGGCTCTCAAAGTTGAACGTAAGCAGGGCCATGGTCGTGTCTCTCCTCTCGTGAATCGTTTTTCCTCTCTATTTTAGCGCAGGCGCGCGCTGGGCGCAAGGTCCCTGCGTGCGGCAGAGGAAGTCCGGCGCGCGCCCAAGGTCGAACTGCGCCATCTCTGTGAGGGGTTTCAGCGCGGACAGCTCCACGAACTGCACGCGCGGGTTCTCATAGCTCGTCCAGTAGTACCGCCCGGACTCCGCGCAGAAGACGGCGGTGTAGATCGTGTAGTCCCAGGGCACGACGCCCTCGTCGCTCTCGATCGGCTCGCCCGGCTCCCCGACCTCGGCCGCGCCCAGGGGGAAGGCCGCGCTCGCGAACAGGTGCATCAGGCGCGTCACGCCCTCCGCCTCGCTCGCGGCCAGCGGCGTCAGCGCGCGCAGGAAGCACAGGCGCACAAAGCGCGACGGCGAGCTGAAGTCCCCGGGCAGGCCCTGCAGGCCGCTGCCGGAAAAGCAGGGCGCGATCTCCTCGCGGGAGAGGCGGACCGGTCCGTGGTCCCGGGCGCGCAGGCCCGCGTAGTTGAGCAGGTTCGTCCGGTGCCAGGGGAAGGAGGGGCTGTTCGCCAGCACGCCCAGCCCGTTTTCGTAGACGTGGAGGCCGTCCGCGTCGGGCTCGAGGACCGCGCAGGCGCCGGTGCGGTCGGCGAACATCCAGTGCAGGGGCGGCGTCGCGCCCAGCAGCGGCCAGTCCACGAGCGTGTGGTCGCGCTGCAAGCACGCCACCGCCTCGCGCACGCTCGCGCAGCTCGACAGCAGGTGCGTCACCAGCGCCGGCGGCTGCAAGGGCTCCGTCCCCTCCCGCGCCTCCTTGGCGTACTGCGCGTGCTCCCGGTAGTAGAGCTGCGCGCCCATGAGCCCGGCGTCGTTGCCCCCGTCGTAGAAGAGGGGCCCCAGGCCCGGCATGTGCAGGCCCATGCCCACCACCGCGTGGGCGGAGCGGCGCATCGCGCCGCGCTCGTGCGTGCGGTACGCGCACCCCGCGGGCGCGAAGGTGACGCGCGTGGGCCCGGCCATGCGGTTGAAGTCAAAGTTCCGGCCGAAGAGGTGCTTGCCGTCCTGGGTCTCCCAGCTCATGGCGCTGCATCCGGCGGCAAAGGGATTGTTGGGATTCATCTGCGTTCCGTCCTTTCCCGCGGGCGCCCGGCCCGCGCTTGTCCTTAGGGTTGCCGCGCCGGCGCGTTTTCTTGCGCGGGCGCTTCGTCTTTTGCGCGCGCCGCCTCCGGCGCGGCCAGCCCTTCGAGAAACGACCAGAAGGCCTGCGCCGCGGGCGCCGGCTCCGCGCGGGCGCGGCGCACGGCGGTGACGGTGGTGCGGATCGCCCCGCCCTCGATGCGGCAGACGGCCAGGCCCTCCCCGACAAAGGACTGCGCCGCGCTCTGCGGCAGGAGCCCCACGCCCAGCCCCTGCGCCGCAAGGGCCGCGATCGTGTTCGCGCCGTCGCCCTTGAGCAGCAGGCGTGGGGTCAGGCCCCGCTCCGCGAAGAGGCGCTGGGCGATGTGCTCCCACCGGCGGTAGAGCAGCAGCGGCCGCTGCGCGAGGTCCTCCAGCGCGACCTCCCCGCCGGGGGGCAGGTGCTCCCGCCGGCCGGCCGCGACCAGCTCCTCCACCTGCAGGGGGAGCGCCTCCAGGCCCTCGGCCGCAAAGGGCGTGCGCACCAGCGCCACCTCCAGCAAACCGCTGCGGAGCATGTCCAGAAGATGATAGGTGTTCTCCTCGCTCAGCTCGTAGACCACGCGCGGCTTTTCCCGGTGGAACGCGGCGAGCCAACCGGGCAGCAGCGTGCCCGCGACCGAGGACACCACCCCCAGCCGCAGCGTGCCCCCGCCCGAGCGCACGCGGCCCGCGATCTCCTCGGCGGCGCTCTCCCGCAGGGCGAGCATGGCCTTGGCCCGGTCGTAGAGCAGGCGGCCCTCCTCCGTCATGCGCACCGCGCGCGCCCCGCGCACCAGCAGCGTGCAGCCCAGCTCCTCCTCCAGGGCCTTGATCTGCGCGGTCACCGGCGGCTGGGAGAGGAAGAGCTTGCGCGCCGCCGCGCTGATGCTCCCCTCCTCCACGGCGGTGACAAAATAGAGCAGCTGCCGAAAGTCCATCCTGCGCACCCCTCCCTTCCCATAGGATTATACTATGGATGGCATGCGAAATCCATTCTTTTCGTATTCCGCCGGCTGTGCTATACTGAGGAAACGGAATGCGGGGCCGCCGGCCCCGGTTGGGAGGATGTGCATGAAGAAGCTTCTCGTCTACATGAAGACCTATGTGCTCGAGAGCATCCTGGGGCCGCTGTTCAAGCTCCTGGAGGCGACGTTCGAGCTGTTCGTGCCGCTGGTGATGGCGGCGATCATCGACACCGGCATCGCAAACGGCGACCGGGGCTACATCCTGCGCATGTGCGGGGTGCTGGTTCTGCTGGCGGTGGTGGGCCTCGTGTGCTCGATCACGGCGCAGTACTTTGCGGCCAAGGCCTCCGTGGGCTTTGCGTGCAAGGTGCGCTCGGTGCTCTTTGCGCACATTCAGCGCCTGAGCTTCACCCAGCAGGACCAGCAGGGCACGGGCACGCTCATCACGCGCATGACCAGCGACATCAACCAGGTGCAGTCCGGCGTGAACCTGGCGCTGCGCCTGCTGCTGCGCTCGCCGTTTGTGGTCTTTGGCGCGATGGTCATGGCCTTTACGATCGATTGGCAGGCGGCGATGGTCTTTGTCGTGACGATCCCGCTGCTGAGCATCGTGGTCTTCGGCATCATGCTCTGGAGCATCCCCATGTACAAGAAGGTGCAGCAGAAGCTGGACAAGGTCCTCTCCGCCACGCGGGAGAACCTGACCGGCGTGCGCGTGCTGCGCGCCTTCTGCAAGGAGGAGGAAGAGGAGCGCGCCTTCAACGAGAAGAACGACGACCTGACCGCCCTGCAGAAGCTGGTGGGCAAGGTCTCCGGCCTGATGAACCCCTTGACGTACGTGCTGATCAACCTGGGGATCGTGGCGCTGATCTACGTCGGCGCGTTGCGCGTGGACGCGGGGATCCTGACGCAGGGCCAGGTGGTCGCGCTGTACAACTACATGTCCCAGATCCTGGTGGAGCTGGTGAAGATGGCCTCGCTCATCATCTCCATCACCAAGGCCGTGGCCTGCGCGGGCCGCGTCAGCGCGGTGCTCGACATCGCGCCGGACATGCGCGGCGCCTCCTGCGCGCCCAAGACCCCGCAGCCGGGCGGCGCGGTCCGGTTTGCGGACGTGGCCCTCACCTACGCCAAGGCGGGCGCGCCGTCGCTCGCGGGCGTGGACTTTGCCGTTTTGCCGGGGCAGACCGTGGGCGTCATCGGCGGCACGGGCGCGGGCAAGACGAGCCTTGTGAACCTCATCCCCCGCTTCTACGACGCGACGCAGGGGCGCGTGCTGGTGGACGGCGCGGACGTGCGCGACTACCCGCTGGAGGTTCTGCGCCAAAAGGTCGGCGTCGTGCCGCAGAAGGCCGTGCTCTTCCAGGGCACGATCCGGGAGAACCTGCGCTGGGGCGCGCCGGAGGCCACGGACGAGGAGCTCTATGCGGCGCTGGACGCGGCCCAGGCGCGCGAGATCGTCGCGGGCAAGCCCGAGGGGCTGGACTTCCCGGTGGCCCAGGGCGGGCGCAACCTCTCCGGCGGCCAGCGCCAGCGGCTGACCATCGCCCGGGCCCTGGTCAAGCGCCCGGAGATCCTGATCCTGGACGACAGCGCCTCGGCCCTGGACTACGCGACGGACCTTGCGCTGCGCCAGGCGCTGCGCGGCCTGCCGGACAAGCCCACGGTCTTCCTCGTCTCCCAGCGCACCTCCTCCATCCGCCACGCGGACAAGATCGTGGTCCTGGACGAGGGCCGGGTCGCGGGCATCGGCACGCACGAGGAGCTGCTCAAGACCTGCCCGGTCTACCAGGAGATCTACTATTCCCAGTACGAAAAGGAGGCGAAGTGACATGGCGGACAAGAAGCGGAGCGCGCAGATGGACACCCTGAAAAAGGTCCTGCGCTACATCGCGCGCTATCGCCTGCTGGTGGCGGTGAGCCTGCTGCTGGCGGCGCTGTCGGTGGCGCTGACGCTGTACGTGCCCATTGTCGTGGGCGACGCCATCGACTTCATCGTCGAGGCCGGGCGCGTGGACTTTGCGCAGATCCTTCGCTGCCTGGTGGTGATCGGGGTGGTCGTGGCCATCACCGCGGTCGCGCAGTGGGCGATGAACATCATCAACAACAAGATCACCTACCAGGTCATCCGCGACATCCGCAAGGAGGCCTTCCACAAGCTGACGATCCTGCCGCTGAAGTACATCGACAGCCATCCCACGGGCGAGATCGTCAGCCGCGTCATCGCGGACGTGGACCAGTTCGCCGACGGCCTGCTGCTGGGCTTTACGCAGCTGTTCACGGGCGCCGTCACGATCCTGGGCACGCTGATCTTCATGCTGACGGTGAACGTGGGCATCACGTTTGTCGTGGTGCTGCTGACGCCGCTCTCGCTCTTTGTGGCGAACTTCATCGCGCGCAGGACCTATACCATGTTCAAGAAGCAGTCCGAGGCGCGCGCGGATCAGACCGCCCTGATCGACGAGATGATCGGCAACGAAAAGGTCGTGCAGGCCTTCACGCACGAGGAGGCGGCCCAGCGCGACTTTGACGGGATCAACGAGCGCCTGCGCCAGAGCTCCCTGCGGGCGACGTTCTACTCCTCCATCACCAACCCGGCCACGCGCTTCATCAACAGCCTGGTCTACGCGGGCGTGGGCCTTGCGGGCGCGTTTGCCGCGCTGACGGGCGGCATCACGGTGGGCGGCCTTTCCGCGTTCCTGAGCTACGCCAACCAGTACACAAAGCCCTTCAACGAGATCTCCGGCGTCATCACGGAGCTGCAAAACGCGCTGGTGTGCGCGGGGCGCATCTTCGCCCTCATCGAGGAGGAGCCGCAGACGCCGGACGACGCGGATGCGCGGGTGCTGACGGACGTGCGCGGGCGCGTGGATCTCAAAGACGTCTCCTTCTCCTACGTGCCGGAAAAGCCGCTCATCGGGGACTTCCACCTCTCCGTGGAGCCGGGCATGCGCGTGGCCATCGTCGGGCCGACCGGCTGCGGCAAGACCACGCTGATCAACCTGCTGATGCGCTTCTACGACGTGGACGGCGGCGCGGTCCTGGTCGAGGGAACGGACATCCGCCGCGTCACGCGCAAGAGCCTGCGCCGGAACTTCGGCATGGTCCTGCAGGACACGTGGCTCAAGGCCGGCACCATCTACGAGAACATCGCCATGGGCAAGCCGGACGCCACGCGCGAGGAGGTGATCGCCGCGGCCAAGGCCTCCCACGCGCACGGCTTCATCTCCCAGCTCGAGCACGGCTACGACACGGTCATCGCCGAGGACGGCGGCGCGCTCTCCCAGGGGCAGAAGCAGCTCCTGTGCATCGCGCGCGTGATGCTGGCCCTGCCGCCCATGCTGATCCTGGACGAGGCGACCTCCTCCATCGACACGCGCACGGAGATGCGCATCCAGGAGGCGTTTGCGCGCCTGATGCGCGGCCGCACGAGCTTCATCGTGGCGCACCGCCTCTCCACCATCAAGAACGCGGACGTGATCCTCGTCATGCGCGACGGCCACATCGTCGAGCAGGGCAAGCACGAGGAGCTGCTGGCCGCCGGCGGCTTCTATGCCACGCTCTACAACAGCCAGTTCGCCTCCTAAGGCCTGCGCGCCGCCCCCTTCCGCAAAGGGGGCGGCGCTTTTTCCGATTTGACAGGCCGCGGGCAAGGGACTACAATAGGGAAAACGGATTCCGGAGGGAGGGAACGCGCATGGCCAGGCCGCGCAAGTGCCGCCGCATCTGCCAGATGCCGCGCACCACGCGCTTTTTGCCCGAGGACGGCGGCGCGGGCGAGATCTGTATGTCGCTGGACGAATTCGAGTGCATCCGCCTGATCGACCTGATGCACCTGCAGCAGGAGGAGTGCGCGCTGCGCATGAACGTGGCGCGCACCACGGTGCAGACCATCTACCTCTCGGCGCGCTGCAAGCTGGCCGAGGCGCTGGTGCAGGGCAAGAGCCTGCGCATCGAGGGCGGGGACGTGCGCCTGTGCGAGCGCAGCGGCGGCTGCTGTCCGGACGTCTGCGACGCGCACTGCCGCTGCGGCGAGCGGGACTGCGCGCTCTGCGACCGCCCGCGCAAGGACAGCTAGCTCCCCTCCCCGCAAAAAACGGCGCCCCTTCGCTTATTTTAAGGAAGGGACGCCGTTTTTCTTTGTCCGGGGGCTCAGCACTGGCCGTGGCGGCAGTGGTGCTCGCCGCCGTGATGGCCGCAGGTGTGCGCGCCCTCGCCGTGGCAGTGGTGCTCGCCGCCCTCGTGGTGGTGGTTGCAGGCCGCGTTGGGGTCAAAGTGCAGGCTGCCGGCGAGGAACGCCTCCACCGCCGCGTCCGCCGCACCCTGCACGCCGCCGTAGAGCGCGATGCCCGCCTCCTGCAGGGCCATGCGCGCGCCGCCGCCGATGCCGCCGCAGAGCAGCGCGTCCACGCCCCAGCTCTTCAGCAGCCCGGCCAGCGCGCCGTGGCCGCTGCCCTCCGCCGAGCGCACCTGGCTGCCCAGCACCTTGCCGTCCTGCACCTCGTACACCTTGAACTGCTCCGTATGGCCAAAGTGCTGGAACACCTGGCCCTCTTCATACGTCACCGCGATCTTCATGGCAAAACGCCTCCCTTTCTTTTCTCCCCCTCAGTATACACCATTTCCGGCATATGTCAATAACAATTTGGAAAAAGGCTTGCGGCGCGGGGAAAAAGCTGGTAAGATTAAGAAAAGGAAAACAAGGAGGGATGGCGCATGACGCGCAAGGCGATACTGATCATGACGGACTCCCAGCGCTGGGACATGGTCAACTGTTACCGGCAGACGGGGCTGCGCACCCCGAACCTGGACGCTTTGGCCGCGCAGGGCACGCGCTTTGCCCGCGCCTACACCACGCAGCCGGTCTGCCAACCGGCGCGCGCGGCAATCTTCACCGGGCTCTACCCGCACTCGGCCGGCTCCTGGACGAACAGCTCCGGCATCTCCAGCACGGCGCGCTCCATAGGCGAGCGCCTGCAGCTGGACGGCGTGCACACCGCCTACATCGGCAAGTGGCATCTGGACGGCGGCGACTACTTCGGCCTGGGCAAGTGCCCGCCCGGCTGGGACCCGGACTACTGGTACGACATGAAGTGCTATCTGGAGGAGCTGCCGGAGGAGACGCGGCGGCTGACCCGCCGCACGGAGAGCATGTGGGAGCAGGACCTGCCATCGGAGCTGCTCTACGGGCACCGGGTGGCGGCGCGGGCGGCGGACTTCCTGGAAAAGCACGGGCAGGAGGACTTTTTCCTGGCGGTGTCGTTTGACGAGCCGCACGGGCCCTTCCTCTGCCCACCGCCCTACGCGCGCATGTACGAGGACTTCGACTTCCCCAAGGGGGAAAACGTCCTGGACGACCTGCGGGACAAGCCGGAGCACCAGCGCGTCTGGGCGCAGAAGTCCGCCGCCTGGGACCGCGGCGGCCCCATACGCGACCCGGCGTTCTTCGGCTGCAACAGCTACGCGGACGAGCTGATCGGCCGGGTAGTGCGGGCGGTGGACGCCTTTGCCCCGGACGCACTCGTCCTCTACACCTCGGACCATGGCGAGATGCTGCACGCCCACGGCCTGATGAGCAAGGGCCCCAACGGCTACGACGAGATCACGCGCATCCCGCTGCTCATTCGCGGGCCGGGGCTGCCGGTGGGCGCGGTGGAGGAAAACCCCGTCTCCCACATCAATCTGACGCCGACGATCCTGGAGTGGATGGGCTGCACGCTGCCGCCCTGTCTGGAGGGGCCGAGCCTGCTGCCGGCGCTGCGGCATCCCGGTACGCGCGCAAACGACTGCGTCTATCTGGAGTTTGGCCGCTACGAAGTGGACCACGACGGCTTTGGCGGCTTCCAGCCGCTGCGGGGCGTGTTCGACGGGCGCTACAAGCTCATCGTCAACCTGCTGTGCTCGGACGAGCTCTACGACCTTGCGACAGACCCGGGCGAGATGCGCAACCGCATCGAGGACCCGGCCCTGGCCGCGGAGCGCGACCGCCTGCACGACGCGCTGCTGCGGCACATGAACGAGACGCGCGACCCCTTCCGCGGCTACTACTGGCAGCGCCGGCCCTGGCGGACGGACGCGGCGAACTGCGCCACCTGGGACTACACCGGCATGACGCGCCAGCGCCAGGAAGACCCGCGCCTGGAGGACCGCCAGCTCGACTACGACACCGGCCTGCCCATGGAGGGCGCCACGCGCAAAAAATGATCCCGCGTTGCGTCCCTGGGACGGCAGGGGGAGCGGGCGGGGGGGGGGGGGGCCCCCCCCC
>ERZ827492.531-NODE-531-length-35721-cov-4.379241_pt1 | contig 35721 bp, 40 predicted proteins | sample MGYA00519704_ERZ827492 | MGnify/ENA primary metagenome ERZ827492 (study PRJEB31778, sample SAMEA3449325) | human gut metagenome | biome: human gut; feature: human-associated habitat; material: faeces | place: United Kingdom | collected 2010/2012 ... | reverse complement strand
TGGAGCAAGCTTTGGACTCCTTTGGCGGTGACGCCGATTGAAGAGCTTTATCCCATGGGTGGGCGGCAAAGCCAAGCTGCTCTGGCTGATCCACCGCCTGGCTCCCCCACGCTTTTCCCGGTTTATCGACGTGTTTGGCGGCAGTGGTACCGTAACCCTCAACCGTCCCATTCAGCAAGGATGTATGGAGGTTTACAACGACTTCAACAGCGACCTGACCAACCTCTTCTGCTGCGTCAAGAACCGAACTATGGCTCTGCTTCTGGAGCTGGGCTTTCTGCCCTTGAACACCCGAGATGATTTCAATGTGCTGTACAAATTCTTCTCCAAGGAAGAATTCACCGACGATTATCTCAGTCAGGAGATGGAGCTGACCCAGCGATATTTGGAGCCACCTGATGGAGAGGCCATCCGCAGAATGATGCTGGAGAGGGCTCCTCGTGGAGACGTCCGCCGGGCCGCAGACTACTTCAAGCTTATCCGATACAGCTTCAGTGGCGGGGCCAAGTCCTTTGCAGGAAAAACCTGCGACATCCGTCGCTTTTTTCACCTGGTCTGGGAATGCTCCCGCAGGTTGACGGAGGTCATCATTGAAAACAAGGACTGCGTGGAAATTGTACGCCAGTACGACCGGAAAGGTGCGTTTTTCTATTGCGATCCTCCCTATTACGAGGCAGAGGGCTGCTATGCGGTGGTCTTCCCAAAGGAGGATCACCAGCGGCTCCACGATGCCCTCCTGAATTGCGAAGGGTACGTCATGGTGTCCTACAACTACTGCCCCTATATCGTGGAGCTGTATAAGGAGTTTTATATCTTCTACACCACCCGACCCAACAGCATGTCCCAGAAGGCAGGCAGTGAGTACGAAGAAATTGTCATCACCAACTACGACCCCCGCCGCTACAACACGGCAAGGAATTGGCAACTGAGTATGTTTCACCTGTCCCCCACCGACGAGTACGAGGGGCGTTATACCCTGATCCATGAACCAAACCAAAATACTTAACGATATGGAGGAATGAACATGACATTTATCAACTACACCAACGACGGCAAAGCCGTCATCCAGTCCGCCGCCCTGATTCTGAGCGGCCTGGAGCGAGAGGAAACCCTGGAGCTGCACACCCTGGAAAACGCCATTGTCCTGCTCAAGCCGGAGATGAAACCTGTGGAGAAAGCCGCCGCTATGATTACGCTGATGCGGCTGGTCAACAGCCTGGGCGCAGATATGATGACTGGCTGGGAGGGCCAGGAGGGCGATGAGGATATGTGCGGCAGCTGCCACGGGTGTGACGAGGATATGCTTCCCATTCCGGCAGAGGCCTTTGCGGATGCAGGCATTCTCTTTGACAATCTCCGAGTGTTCAGCGTAGACGGCGCTGTCCTTGTGGTGTCCGACGACCACAAAGCAAAGTGGCACGAGGCGTTGACCAAAATGGCCACGGAGTGTGAAAAGGTCCATGACTAACGATTACGCTTACCTCTACCTCAGCTCCCTCTCCGAAGCTAAGCGGCAAGACGAGATAGGGCTTTGGCAGGCAAGTCACTCGGAGAATGTCGCCTGCAAGCAAGCCATTGAGGAGGCCATCCGCAAGAGCTTTGATGGGATGCATCTGGACGCTAACTGCGCCCAGAGCGTCATCGACAGCTTCGGTTTTAAGCGTGTGGGATGGGTGTTATCTTCCACCCTACAACAAAAGCAGTATGATGGGCGGTTCAGCCCTCAAAACAAAACATGGGCTGCATCCACTTTTATTCCCCCTTGTGACCGCAATTATGAGTTTGCGGTGGAAAGTCACCCCGCTGTGCTGGACGGCTTCGTCAACGCTTTCCGAGAGGCACAGGCAGAGCTAAAACTGTTCGACGGCTCCCACTGCGACGATATGACCGGACAAGAGCTGGAAGGCACGGTGCTGGTCATGAGTCCCTTCACCCTGAAGGAATCCTACTGGGCTCCGGAAAACCAGCTCTGGCTGGCGACTGGGGGCTTCGGATGCACCCCCACCGCTTCCGGCCGAGTGGTATATGCCACCTGTCTTGGCGACGGAGAGCAGGCCAGGTGGAATCGCAGCGACTTTATCGGCATTCTCCGGGAGGAGCATCTGCCCGACTGGGCCAGAGAGCATCTGGAGCAGCTTCAGCAGAAATCTCTCACCGTTCCCGACATGAGCCATCCATCCATGTAAAGAAAGGAGATCAACACCATGGCAACACCTAAGAACATACAGCAGGACATTCCCACCCCCCAGGTAGAAGCACGCATCGACCGTCTGGTAGATGGGGACTTCAAAACCAAAGCCTATGTCAGTGCTACCATCGCTGGTGCCTTTGCTGTCCACGGCATCCGTATTATCGAGTCCGACAAAGGCCGGTTCGTCTCCATGCCCCAGGAGTCCTACCAAAAACACGGTCAGACCAAGTACAACGACACCTTCCACGCCATCACCGCCGAAGCTCGGACTGCGCTGGTGGAGGCGGTCAATACCGCTTATGAGCAAAAGCTCCGAGAGCAGCAGGAGCAGAACTCCCGGCAGGCCATAAGCCAGCAGATGTAATGGTTCACCTGAGTCCTTTTTTCAGTGGGCCTCCACCCCCTGATGTTCCAGAGCATCATCCGGTCCCAAATACACACTATATTTTTGTAACTGGAGGTAATCTATGCGTAAATGGAACTACAAACGCTTTGCTCTCTTACTGGTGGTGGCGCTGGCCATGACCTCCCTGATGGCAGGCACAGCCTTGGCCGCTGGCAGCGGAGATGTAGCTGGAGCCGTAGAGAGCACCTGGACCACCGCATCCACCCAAATCAAGACTGTGGTCAACAACGTGGTCTTCCCTGCCATTGATCTGATCCTCGCCGTGTTTTTCTTTGTCAAAGTGGGTACCGCATACTTTGATTATCGGAAAACCGGGCAGTTTGAGTGGACGGCACCCGCTATTTTGTTTGCCTGTCTGGTGTTTACCCTCACCGCCCCCCTGTACATCTGGGGTATCGTTGGCATCTAACACCCAGCAAACCATGTAATTGATTGACACAAAAGGCCGTACCAGCTGCGGGGTCTTTGTGTCATGCGGTTGGTACGGCCTCAACCCGAAAAGAGGTGAACCAACCATTGTTTATTTGGGATTTTGTAGCTGATACTGTCCTGAGCCAGATCATTGATTGGATCTACAGTCAGATCATGGGCTTTCTGGGCAACTTCTTTGCCGAGATGGGCAACATGGGCGTGGAGCTGTTCACCATGAACTGGGTACAGAGTATTGTCCTGTTTTTCTCCTATCTGGCCTGGGCGCTCTATGGCACAGGCCTTGTGGTGGCCTGTTTTGAATGCGGCATTGAGTATTCCTCCGGCAGAGGAAACCTGAAAGAGACCGCCCTCAATGCCATAAAGGGCTTTATGGCAGTCGGTCTCTTCACGGTGGTACCCGTGCGGCTCTATGAACTCTCCGTCACGTTGCAGGGCAGTCTCACCGCCGGAATCACTGGATACGGAACCTCCATTGGCCAAGTGGCCACGGAGATCATCGACACTCTCGGCGATGTGGAGTCCCTGACCGAAATGACATCCGGCTCCTACTTCGGCTTTGCTTCCATCACCAGCCCCATCATGCTCCTGTTCTGCATCATTCTTATGGCCTATGCCGTCATTAAGGTGTTTTTTGCAAACCTGAAGCGAGGCGGTATCCTGCTCATCCAAATCGCCGTGGGCAGCCTGTATATGTTCAGCGTCCCCCGCGGCTATACCGACGGCTTCATCCAATGGTGCAAGCAGATCATTGGACTCTGCCTCACCGCCTTCCTGCAAGCCACCATCCTCATTGCAGGATTGATGGTATTCAAAGAAAATGCCCTTCTGGGTCTGGGACTGATGTTGTCCGCAGGGGAAATCCCACGCATCGCCGGAACCTTCGGCCTGGACACTACCACCAGAGCCAGCATTATGTCTGCGGTCTATACGGCCCAGGCTGCGGTCAATACCACCAGGACGGTGGTCCAGGCGGTGGCCAAATGAGTACACTGACCCTTGGTAGTTTATTTGATGGGATCGGCGGATTTCCTTTGGCTGCCGTCCATAACGGGATCATCCCTGTATGGGCCAGTGAAATCGAAGCCTTTCCCATGGAGGTGACCAGGCATCGGTTCCCCGACATGATCCATGTCGGGGATATTACAAAACTCCACGGTGCCGAGCTGCCGCCAGTAGATATCATTTGTGGTGGCTCGCCCTGCCAGGATTTGTCCGTGGCAGGAAAGCGTGCCGGTCTCTCCGGCGCACGTTCCGGTTTATTTATGGAGCAAATCAGAATCGTAAAGGAGATGAGAAATGCAGAAAAGCAGCGACACCCAGCAGATCTCCATGTTCGGCCTCGATTCTTGTTGTGGGAAAACGTTCCCGGAGCCTTCTCCAGCGGCACCCCAAAAGGCGAGGACTTCCGCATCGTCCTGGAAGAGATCGTCCGCATTAAAGTTTGTGATGTTTCAGTCCCTCGACCTGACACCGGGCGCTGGGAATCTGCTGGGCGAATCATATTGGGAACTGATTTCTCCCTGGCGTGGCGATGCCTTGACGCTCAATACTGGGGTGTCCCCCAGAGAAGAAAAAGAATCTTCCTTGTCGCAGATTTTGCAGGTCAATCCGCCCAGCAAATATTATTTGACCAGGAAAGCCTGCCTGGGTATTCTCCGCCGAGCCTTTGAACGAGGAAAAGGACTTCCAAAAAAGCTTCAGGAAGCTCTGGAAATCCAGTCTGGGATTGCTTCATTAGGCTCCATCGCCTTTAGACCAGAGAACCACCCCACAAGTCAGCCAAATGATAGTTCCTCTTTCCGTGGTGTGCCTGACATCCCTGTTCAGCCGATTGCCTTTGCCACAAACCAGCGCGATGAAGTTCGAGACCTCCACGATGTGGCGGGAGCATTGGGAGCGCAACCGGGGATGAAACAGCAGACCTTTATTGCCGGTTTCTCCGCTGGAGCCGGAGCATCGGCTGGAGGCATCGGCTATGGCGAAGAACTCGCCCCCACGCTGAAGGGCAGCGCTGGAGGAAACTGTATGCCGTCGGTTTTGTGTCTCAACGACCAGGGCGGCAGCGTCATGGAATGCAGTGTAAATGTGACAGGGACTCTCCGAGCCCAGGAACACGGACACCAGCCGCTGGTCTATGAAAACCACGGCATCGACTCCCGCTACACCGGCCCTCATGCGGTGGCCCCCACCATGTCCGCCAGATACGGTACTGGCGGCAACAATGTGCCGTTGGTGGAGCAGGAACCCGTATTCTGCATCACCGGCAATGCCATAGACCGCCAGCCCCAAAACGGTGGGAATGGCATTGGTTATCAGGAAGACATTGCCTACACACTCACCGCCACAGACCATCATGCGGTGTTCAGCAGACAGCGAGTGGACGTGTTCAGAGACGGGGCAGTTGTCAGCACCCAAAGTGCCCGTCAGCACAAGGACGCAACCGACCTAGTGGTACAGCCACACCAAAAAACAGTGGGAACCCTGGGATACACCGACCACAAAGGAGTCAACAACCAGTACGTCAGTGACGGCAAATGTGTTGTGGAAGGGGTAAATCTTATCCGTCGCCTGACCCCTCTGGAATGCGAGCGGCTCCAAGGCTTCCCCGACGGCTGGACAGCGATCCCCGGCGCTTCAGACTCCGCACGATATAAAGCGTTGGGCAACAGCGTGGCTATCCCATGCGTGGACTATGTCCTCTATGGTATTTCGCTGGTGCTTCTGGCAAGTTAAACCCGCTTTGTTGCTTCTGCTTGGTTTACGATAGCTTCCTTGTTGGAATGTGTGAATAGCTTTCCCTGCTCAGTTCCAGTATGCTTTGCTTGCAAAATCACAGAAAGGAGTACGTCCCATGGGAGATAAGAAAAATCTCTGCGCCATGATTCCCGCCCAGCTGCACGCCAAGGTCATGGCAGAGAAAGAGCAGCTTGCACTGGGAACCCTGGCCGAATACGTAGAAATGATTCTCACTCAACACTTTGAAGGAGGTAACGTCACCATGGCAGCAACCAAAACCCTGGCCTTTCAAATTCCCGAGTAACTGGACCGGCGGCTGAAGAACTTCATTGCCGCTGAAAAGAAACGGGGCAGAAAAATCAGCCAGAAGGAGTTCGTCATCGGGCTCATCGAGCAGGCACTGGCTGAGTACGAGGCCCAAAGCCTGACCCAACCTGCAACCGAAGAATAATCCGTTGAACTGGCCGCTGGGGAACCCGGCGGCTTTTCTTTTGGAGGTGAATCAATCTGTACATCTATCCCGATAACCTGACCGCCAAAGCAACCCTGTGGCTCTGGGAACTCCGGGACGTGAGTGTCATCGGTGTGGGCCTTCTGCTCTCTGTCCTGGCACTCACCCAGACCGGCATCTTCGTCCCCCTGGTGCTGACGGCAGTCTATACCTTCCTCAGCATCCGATTTGATGGCACCAGCATTCTGGACTTCATCCGGTATGCGGTTGCCTTTCTGTTTACCAAACGGCAATTCTACGAATGGAGAATATAGCATGAATCATCATAATACCCCCCTCTCCCCTGCCAACCACACTCTGATTCCCTGGACCTATGAAGAAGTCCAGCGATCCGCATCCCTGAAACTCTGGTGGAGCCGAAAGCGCAAGCGTTGGGAATGCGACAATGTCTACTTCTGGCAGGACCCAAAGACCAACTGGAGCTGCCGCAGTAAAAGTGGCAAGTATTATTACGGCTTTCGCAGTCTGCGGGCTCTGCTAAAAAGCTATGTTGCTGGCATGCTGGGCGAAAAATACGGCTGTACCGGTGTCAAGAACGTCCGAGCTAACTATCACTTCACCCAACACCCCAGGACATTGGTCTGTCACGTCACCCTGTGCTGTACTCACCTGGTCCCGCCACACGTTACGGAGGAATATGAATGAACCGAAAGAAAAAAGAAAAGTCAGCCCAGTCCACCCAGCAGCTGATGGGAATTAACAGCCTCAAGGACTACTGTATCTCCACCCACATGGGAGATCTGGTGTTCTTCATCATCAAGCCCACCAACATCAGCGTCCTGCCAGACACCAGCATCACCGCAAGGATCTATGCTCTGCTCAATGTGATGAAGGGGCTGGCCGAGGTGGAAATGCTGGCGCTCAACTCCAAGGAGTCCTTTGAGTACAACAAACACTTCTACCAGGAGCGCATGGAGCAGGAGGAACTTCCCGCCATTGGAAAACTGCTGGCCCAGGACAGCCAGCACCTGGATCGCATCCAGGTGTTGATGGCCTCCAGCCGGGAGTTTTATATCGTTGTCCGGCTGCGGGAAGATCAAAGCTCAGATGTCTTCCCCTATCTCTCCCGCATCGAGCAGAGCATCAACGACAACGGCTTCACCACCCGCCGGGCCACCCAGCAGGATCTCAAGCGGATGCTGGGTGTCTACTTTGAGCAAAACGTGACCACAGAGACCTTTGAGGATTTTGACGGGGATCGCTGGGTCACAACCAAAGAATAAGGAGGTATCCATCTTGGCAAGAAAATCGAAAAAGTCCGCTGCCCAGATCAGCGAGGAGGCCAACACCAAGTCCTTTCTGGACATGATCGCCCCCTCTGTGGTCAGCTTCATGCCCGACCACTTTATCTGCGGCAACACCTACCGTTGTGTCTGGGCACTCCGGGAATATCCCACCAGCACCGACGAGCAGGCCATTCTCCGTCATCTGGGCAAGAAGGACGGCATCACCCTGCACATCTATACCAGGCAAGTCACTCCCGCCGAAGAAAAGCGCATCATCCAGAATGCCACCAACAAGAACCGCCTGAGCAGCTCCAACACCAGCAATCTACAGGAGACCATCACTGCGGAGAGCAACCTGCAGGATGTGGCCACCCTGGTGGCTTCCATGCACCGCAACCGTGAACCTCTCCTCCACTGTGCCGTGTACCTGGAGTTGGTGGCCCCAGATTACAATGCACTCAAACTACTCCAGACCGATGTGCTCACCGAGCTGGTTCGAAGCAAGCTGAACGTGGACAAGCTCCTGCTCCGTCAGCAGCAGGGCTTCCGCTGTGTGGGGCCCAGTGGTTACAACGTCTTCGGAGTCCAGTTTGAACGGGTGCTGCCAGCCAGTTCCGTGGCCAACCTGTACCCTTTCAACTACTCCGGCAAGCTGGACCCCAAGGGCTTCTACATCGGCAAAGACAAATACGGCAGCAACATTCTGGTGGACTTCGATCAACGGGATGAGGACAAAACCTCCGCCAACATCCTGATCCTGGGCAACTCTGGACAGGGCAAGTCCTATCTCATGAAGCTGCTCATCCTTAATCTGCTGGAGTCTGGCAAATCTGTCATCTCCCTGGATGCCGAACATGAGCAACAGGAGATGTGCGAGGCGGTGGGTGGCTGTTTTGCCGACCTCATGGCCGGACACTACCTCATCAATGTCCTGGAACCCAAGTGCTGGGACAACCAGCGTGCCGCTGGAGGCAATTCGCACACGGACATGGTCAGGACCGCAAACCTTCCCGCCTGCGACGACAGTGGATGCGTACCCAAAGCCTTTTTGGGCGATACCATGCTGGCTCAGCACATCTCCTTCCTGAAAGACTTCTTCCGAGCCTACAAGGATTTCAGCGATGCCCACATCGACACCATCGAAATCATGCTCTCCAAGCTGTACCAGAAGTTCGGCATCACCGAGGACACCAACTTTACGCAGATGCACCCGGAGGACTACCCCGTCCTCGCCGACCTCTACGACCTGATGGAAGAGGAGTTTCACTCTTACGATGCCAGCCGTCACCCTCTCTACACAGAGAAACTTCTGCAGGAGGTACTGCTGGGGCTGCACTCCATGTGCAAGGGCGCCGATGCCCAGTTCTTCAACGGACACACGAACATTACCTCCAGCCGCTTTCTGGTCTTCGGTGTGAAGGGGATGCTCAGTGCGGCGAGAAATGTCCGCAATGCCATGCTCTTCAACGTGCTATCCTATATGTCTGACAAGCTCCTCACCGAGGGGAATACCGTGGCCGCCCTGGACGAGCTGTATATCTGGCTGTCCAATCCCACTGCCATCGAGTACATCCGCAACTGTCTCAAGCGGGTGCGCAAAAAGGAGTCGGCCATGCTATTGGCCAGTCAGAACCTGGAGGACTTCGACCAAGAGGGCATTCGGGAGATGACCAAGCCCTTGTTCAGTATCCCGCCCCATCAGTTTCTCTTCAACGCAGGCTCCATCGACAAGCGCTCCTACATGGATATGCTCCAGCTGGAGGAAGCCGAGTACAATCTCATCAAGTTTCCCCAGCGGGGTGTCTGCCTGTACAAGTGCGGCAACGAGCGATACCTGTTGGAAGTCCATGCCCCGGCCTATAAGGAGAAGCTCTTTGGATCGGCAGGTGGTCGCTGATGGCAATCCCTGCGGCAATCGCCAAAGCCGCCGCCACGCTGCTCACCAACGAGAAAACTCGAAAAGGGTTTGGCTGGGTGCTGGTTGCGGTCTTCTCCCCTGTCATTCTTTTGATCGCCCTGCTCTGCTCCATTGGCTCGGGCGGTGCCGAACACAACAACGCCTCAGTGGAAGCGTGCTTCTACGGCAGCACACTCTCTGCTGAAGTCCCTGCGGAGTTTCGCCACTCCATTGAGGAGATGCGTTCCGCCTTCTCCCTTCTGGATTCGGCGGTGGCCTCTGCCAATGAGCAGACGGAGAGCGGCAACGGCCTTGACCCATTGCGAGTCAAGGCCGTTTTTTATGCTCTCTGCTTTGGTGAGGATGCTCCGTCCCAAAGCGAAGCGGACAGCTTTGTAGCGTGCTTCTACACCACAGAAACCAGAACCCGCACCGTGGAGATAGAGCAAGAGGACGGCACCGTCACCACCGAGGAGGAGACCTACACCGTCAACGTGCCCCTGTCTCTCTACCAGGCATACACTCAGCTGGAAGCTCATCTGGGCAGAGATATCACAGAGGATGACAGAAACAACATCAACCACGTCTACACCTCAGTGGCCGGGACCGCCAGCGGTGGCAGCTACAACGGCGAGTATCTCCGTGGAGATGGAACGAGTGTCGAGCTGGACATCTCCACCTTCACCGATCCCTCCACCAAGAATGCCGCAGACCTGGCTCTCTATGCCATCCACGCCTGGGAGTCCGGCTGGGGTTATGTGTGGGGAACCTACGGCAATGTCCTCACCGACTCCCTCTTCTCCTACAAGCAGCAACAGTATCCAGATCAGGTCGGAGGCTGTGCTGATTTCATTCGCTCCAACTGGCTAGGCGGTCGGACCACAGACTGCGTGGGCCTGATCAAAGGGTATGGCTGGCTAGACCCGGAGACACTCACCATTGGCTACGCCACCAATGGCATGCCCGATATCGCCGCCAACCAAATGTACTACTCTGCATCTGTATCGGGTCCCATTGACACCATGCCGGATACACCCGGTCTGGCCGTCTGGCAGAACGGTCACATCGGTGTGTATGTTGGCGACGGCTATGTCATCGAAGCCATGAACACTCAACAGGGCGTGGTAAAGACAAAGCTGGAGGGCAGAGGGTGGACACACTGGCTGGAGATCGCCTATATCAACTACGACTGAGGAGGTTTCCAATGAAACAAGTGAACCTGACCATTCAACAAGTCCTGCGGGAAAAGGGTCTCTCCCGCTACCAGCTCTCCAAGCGCAGCGGGGTCCCATGGGCCACGCTGGCGGACATCTGCTCGGGCAAAACGTCGCTGACCCGGTGCACTGCCGGAACACTGAGCAAGCTCTCCGCCACGCTGGACATCCCCATGGAGCAGCTCCTGACCATGACCGTAGAGCAAATGCAGGCCCCGGATGGGAAACCAAAAGATCGCTCCTACCTGGAAAGGGACCTGCCGACCAGCCTGCAAAAGGCCCTGGATGAATATATCCAGGGAGAGAAAGACCATGTGTCCTACATGGACTGTCTGTGGGGAGAGCTGTATGGCGCCATCAACTCCAACCAGTGGAGCAGTGCCATCACGCAGGAGCAGGCGGACTACCTGAGAGCAAAATACCTGTAATGGTGGAACGACGGGATCGCATCTTACAGATGCGGTCCCCTTTTTCTGTCCCGCCGATTATCTACAAAACCGCACGGTATCGCCCCGCTGCGGAAACAAATGATGGAAGCCCTTCCGTGAAGCGGTGTCAGTGGAATATTGTGTAGGCCGGGGCATTTGCTCCGGCCTTTCTCGTTAAGTGCCTGCCCGCCTGGAAATCAGACTGCATTGGTCTCATCAAGGGCTATGGCTGGCTGGAGATTCCCTATATCAACTATGACTGAGGAGGTGCCCAATGAAACAAGTAAACCTGACCATTTCTTTTGACGAGGAAAAACTCTCCGCCCTGAAACGCTACATGAGCAAGCGAGATCTGGAGCTGGAGCGTGAGATGACGGATGCCTTGGTAAAACTCTACGAAAAGTATGTCCCTGCCCCTGTGCGTGAGTACATCGATGAGACTGACACGTCTGCTCCCACCAGATCCCGGCGCAGCCCCAGACCCACCACACCCAAGCCTGTGGAGGAAATGGAGGTGACACAGTGAACAGCAAGGATATCACCCTCTGGATTGACAAGCGTTGGTACGATGCGCTCAGCAAGCATCTGAAAGATGAAACGCTGGAGGAACACCTGGAGGATGTCATTGACGAGATGTGCAACCAGCTCCCCCAGCGGGAGTATGAGCGCATCAGCGCTGAAATCTGGCAGGAGGATCAGGAAGAGCGGAAAGCTCGAGAAGCCGCCCGCCGCTTTGCAGTCTTCCATGTCACGGAGGGCGGCAGCTCTACCTACTTCCTGGCGGAAGAACATCTGGAGTTCCTTCAGACCGCCAACCGCCTGCGCAATTACATCCGCAAGGCCGAAGGCGATCTCCCCGCACGATTCACCGGAATGTTTCCCCGTGGAGAAAAGTTATCCCATGAGCAGTTCGACACATATGTGTTGGAACGATTGGACAACACCGGACGAGTGGTGGGTGCATTCCACATCAACCTGGACAACGGGCGGCTCGATGCACTCAACATCATGGACGGCTGGCAGCGATTCCGCATTCAGGATGTCAGCACCGCCGCCTACTTCGCAATGAAGAAAAGCAGCGCATCCCCGGAAGAACGGTGGCGCACTTTCCTGGATCGTCTGCAAGGAAAAGAGGTCACATACGAAACAGAAGCGCAGTATCTCACTGGCAGTCGGACACTTCGTTCGGAAGACATCTCCTTTGCAGAAGACATCATGCAGAGTGACAACCTGCTGGAGTTCTACATGGAGGTATCGTCCTTTGCGGATCAAGTGTTTGGAACCAACGTGTGTACGACTGAGAATGATGACTGGCTGAACATCTACGCTAGCTATGATCTGGATCACGGATGTGTCTGCGACTCGCTGGACGTGTACCTGCGGCACGGCAACGGCGATGAACAGGACTTCAAGTACCGGCTCAGTGCTGAGGAGCAGGCCCTGCTCCTCCCCAAGATGGATGCCTACTGTCAGGAGCATTTGGGCCAGAGCCTGGAGGAGTGCTGTGCAGACTTCCTGACCGAGCAAACTCGCACCGTGCCGGAGATGCAGATGTAACACCGTGTTGCCCCCTGTGGGCCGATTTGCGGGGCTTCCCCAGGCTCCCCCACCGTGTACCCCTCCCAGGGCAGTTGCGGGGGATTTTGGCCGATTTGCGGGGTAGCGGGTAGCCGACGAAAGCGAAGCAGGGGAAAAGAGAGGGGTCGTACCCGCCCCCTCTCCCGCCACAACTGCCCGCAGTGCGGGCAGTTTTCGGGTTCCACCACCGGGGTCGTGAGCAGCATTTTTCAGCCGCCACGCCGTCGTGAACCGTGAAACCCTTAGAGTCCCAAGAAATTCAGCGGGGTCGTACCCCCGCAAAGGAGGAATTGAATGAGTGATGTTAAGAAAAAACACGCCTTCTGGCTGACACCCGAAACCAAGGATTTGGTGGAGCAAGTATATGCCGCAGACAACTGCAAGAGCCAGAGTGAATTTGTGGAAAAGGCAATTCAGTTCTACGCTGGCTACCTGAACACCAAGAACGCCAGCGCCTTCCTGCCCGAAGTTCTCTCCACGATCCTCATCGGCATCATGGATGACTTCGCACAGCGCATGGGCCGGATGCTCTACAACCTGTCCGTGGAACAAAACCTGTGCAACCACATCCTCACCGCCGACACTGACATGGATCAGCGCACCTACCAGCTCATGCGCGGCCGAAGCGTGCGGGAGGTGGATAGCACCAACGGACGCATCACGTTCAAGGAAGTGTTGGACTTCCAAAAGTCTGTGTAATCTGTGACAAAGCTGGTACAGAAAAGCGGGTACATCCAAGCGTCTAAGGCCGGCGGGTACATGAAGTACATTGCCACCCGTGAAGGAGTGGAGAAGTTGGTGGGCAACGGACCTGCCACCAAAGGACAGCGAGAACTCATTCAGAAACTGCTCCATGACTTCCCCGATGCCAAAGAGCTGTTCGAGTACGAAGACTACCGCAAGACACCCACCCTGGGTACCGCCTCTGCCTTCATCACCATGGCACTGGATGCCAACCTCCACGAGATTCATTCGGAGAGTGGGTATATGCAGTACATCGCTACCCGCCCCCGTGTACAGCGACGGGGCTCCCACGGGCTGTTCAGCGCCGCCCCTTCCGTGGATCTGGATACCGCCATGTCCCAGCTGGAATCCCATGAGGGGAATGTGTGGACTATCATCTACTCTCTCCGCCGTGAGGATGCGTCCCGGCTGGGGTACGACCATGCAGAGGCGTGGCGCTCCCTGCTGATGCGACACACGAAGGACTTAGCTCAGGCTATGAAGATCCCCGCCGATCACTTCCGCTGGTACGCAGCCTTCCACGACGAGGGACATCACCCTCACATCCACATGATGGTGTGGTCGGATCATCCCAAGGAGGGCTTCCTGTCCAGAGACGGCATTGCGGCCATGCGCTCCAAGCTGACCAACAGCATCTTCCGGGATGAGATGAATGCGCTCTACCAGAGAAAAGACGTTGCCTACAAAGAACTCACGGAGACGGCCCAGGACACCATGCGGGAGCTGATTCGCAGGATGGCACGTCAGCTGTGCGACAGTCCCATCATTGAGGATAACATGGGCCAGCTTGTACAGGCCTTGGAAACCACAAGCGGGAAAAAGCAGTACGGCTATCTGAAGAAGCCCCTGAAGACCCTGGTGGACAACATTGTGGATGAGCTGGCCAAGCAACCAGAGGTGGCCCAGTGCTACAAAGCCTGGAATCGCATTCGGGATGAGCTGAACCAGTGCTACAACAACACCCCTAGGGGGCACCTCCCCCTCTCTCAGCAGAAGGAGTTTCGCAAAATCAAAAACGATGTGATCCGGGAGGCTGAGAACATTCGTCTCGGCCTCCTGACCTTTGAAGACGAAGCCATGCGGGACGAGCCAGAGCCAGACACCGAACCAGAGAGCCAACAGACCTATCGAATCTATGAGCAGGCACAACGCTATCGTGCTGCCAAGGCTGTCCTGCAGGACATCTATGCGCTGGATGAAGAACACACCCAAGCCGTCAGTGAGCTGGAGCAGCTCTGGGAGGAAGGCTACACCGCAGCGGCACACCAGCTGGGTAAGTTTTTTCGTGACTCCCTCTCCACCCTGCGAAACCATGAAAAGGCAGAGCATTGGTTCCGGCTGTCCGCAGAGGCGGGAAATGACTGTTCAGAATATGCCCTGGGCAAACTGCTCCTCACCCAGAAGCGCACAACGGAAGCTGTGCAGTGGCTGGACAAAGCAGCCGATCACGGAAACCAGTTCGCCCAGTATCGTCTGGGCAAGCTCTACCTCACCGGCGAAGCTGTTCCCAAGGATGTGTTGAAAGCACTGGACTACCTGAATACCTCTGCAGGGCAGGACAATCCATATGCTCAGTACACCCTGGGTAAGCTGTATCTCCTGGGCAGGGATGTAGCACAGGACCGAGAGCAGGCCCAGGAGTGGCTGTCCCGCTCAGCATTCCAGGGCAACCCGTATGCTCAATTCTTCCTCGACCGTCTGGACCAGTTCCGTGATCCCTCTGTGATGCTGGCCGCAACGAAACTCCTCCACCACATGGGCAGGATCTTCCGGGACAACTCTGTTCCGCCCCAAAACCCGGCAGGCATTCGCATTGACTCCAAACGTCGAAGGCGGCTCACAGAAAAGCGCATGGCCATAGGCCACAAGGCAGACGATCACGAGGAGCCACTCTCCTATCAGCAAACCATGTAACAGGAGGAACTCATGTCAACCTATATTCACTTCACAGAAGAACAAAAGGAACGGGCTGCCACCGTGGACCTGGAATATTTTCTCCGGCAGAGAGGCGAGAAACTGCTCTCCTCCGGTCGGGACAAACGTCTGGCCTCGGACCACAGCGTCACCATTCGTGGTTGCCAGTGGTTTGACCATGACAGCCGCCAGGGCGGCAATGCCATCAGTTTCGTCCGCTTTTTTTACAATCGCACTTACCCGGAGGCGGTCACCATGCTTCTGGATGAGATGTACCCCTGTGCGCCCAAAGTGGCAGAGGTACCACCCAAGCCCTTTGCACTGCCCCCCGTCAACTCCGATATGCGCAGGGTCTACGCCTATCTGGTGAAGCACCGGAACATTTCCAGAGACGTGGTGGCGTACTTCGCCAGGAAAAAACTCCTGTATGAAGATGCCAAATACCACAACGCAGTATTTGTGGGCACCGATGAAACCGGGGTTCCCCGCCATGCCCACAAGCGCAGCACCAACAGCTCCGGCAAAGCCTTCCGGCTCAACGTAGAGGGCTGTGACCCCCGGTACAGTTTTCACCATGTAGGCAGTGATGGGAGCCTCTATGTGTTCGAGGCTCCCATCGATATGCTGTCCTATATCACCCTACATCCGGTAGACTGGCAACGCCACAGCTATGTGGCCTGCTGCGGTACCTCCATCCAGCCGGTGGAGAAGATGCTGGAGCGACTGCCGCAACTTAATACTGTTCTGCTCTGCCTGGATAATGACGAAGCAGGACACGCAGCCAGTCAGCGCATGAAGACACAGCTGGAGGAAAACTACACCGTGGAACGGCTCACTCCAGAACACAAGGACTGGAACGATGACCTGATCGCACAGACCCAATCGAGAAATGAGGTGATGCCCTTGTGCCAAACTTTTGGCTGAACTTCGTGGAAACTATCCAGTCATCCAAAGTTGCCCCTCTTATCATCCTAGGCATTGTTATGGTGTTAATCATCGGCGGTCTGTCCGCCCTCTCCCACCACTACACCCTCAACGGCATCAAGTCCCGAACGGTGGGTGACGGCCAGCACGGCACGGCCCGGTGGGCCACACCCAAAGAGATCAAGAGAACCTACGCCCACATTCCCTTTCAGGTCAAGGAGTGGCGCAGCGGACGAAACCGTCCTACCCAGCAGGGGCTGGTGCTTGGATGCAAAGGCAAGAAGAACAAACCCATAGCCCTGGTGGACAGCGACGACATCCACTGCCTGATGATCGGCGCCAGCGGCATCGGCAAAACCGCCTACTTCCTCTACCCCAACCTGGAATATGCCTGTGCCAGCGGAATGAGCTGGCTGGCCCTGGACAGCAAAGGCGACCTGGCTCGGAACTATGGCACGATTGCCAAGGAGTGCTATGGGTATCACGTCTCTGTCATCGACCTGCGAAACCCCACCCGCTCGGATGGTAACAACCTGCTGACCCTGGTCAACCGATACATGGACATGGCCCGAAGGGAGCCAAGCAATCTGGCTGCTCGGGCCAAGGCAGAAAAGTACGCCAAGATTTTGTCCAAGACCATCGTCAACCCAGACGGCGATGACGGCAACCGAGGGCAAAACGCCTTCTTCTACGATGCCGCCGAGGGGTTGCTCACATCTGTCATCCTGATGCTGGCTGAATTCCTGCCGCCTGATGCAAAGCACACCCAGGAGCGCCGACACATTGTTTCGGTGTTCAAGCTGGTCCAGGACCTTCTGGAACCCAGCGGGGCCAAAGGCAAAAGCCATTTTCAGATTCTGATGGAAAAGCTGCCCCCGGAACATAAGGCCAGATGGTTTGCTGGTGCCGCTCTCAACAGCGCCGATCAGGCCATGGCCTCCGTCATGTCCACGGTGCTCTCCCGGCTGAACGCCTTTCTGGACTCCGAGCTGGAGCAGATTCTTTGCTTTGACAGTTCCATGGATGCCGAGCAGTTTGCCTCTCAAAAGTCTGCCATCTTCCTCATTCTCCCCGAGGAAGACACCACCAAGAACTTCATGGCAGGACTGATGATCCAGAATCTGAGCCGAGAGTTGTTTGCCGTGGCAGACGAAAATGGAGGCAAGCTGAAAAATCTGGTGGTGCTATTCTGCGATGAGTTTGGCACTATGCCCCCCTTTGACATTCTGCCCCTCTTCTCTGCTGGCCGCTCCCGCCGTCTCACCCTGGTACCCATCATTCAATCCCTGGCACAGCTGGAGAAAAACTACGGAAAAGAGGGCTGCGAAATTATAGCCGACAACTGCCAGGACACCATTTTTGGCGGCTTTGCCCCTAACAGCCAGACCGCCGAAGTGCTGTCCAAAGCCCTGGGCAGCCGCACCGTTCTGTCCGGCTCCGTGAGCCGTGGCAAAAACGACCCCAGCCAGTCTCTCCAGATGATGGAGCGTGCCCTTCTCACCCCGGACGAGCTGAAATCCATTCCCAAGGGCAACTTCATCCTCATGAAAACTGGCACCCATCCCATGCGCACCCGCCTCCGGCTCTTCCTGGATTGGGGCATCACATTTGGAGCACCATACACCGTGCCGGAGCGAGCCAATCGAGAGGTGGCATATGCCAACCGTGTGGATCTGGAACAGAACCTCCCCCAATCCACCAAGTTCGCGGGGCAGGATGCAACCTGGAACCAGACTGCGGTCAAGAGGAAATCCAGCCGCACGAAAGCGTTTGGAGATGATGAGCAATGAGTTACTTCGGAACCATTTATGCAGACACCGAACTTCCCTCTCGGGCTAAGGCAGTTTATATGTACCTGCGGGATCGCTCCGATGCCGAGGGCAAGTGCTGGCCGGGTATCAACACCATTGCTTCGGACATGAAGCTGTCCCGCTCCACGGTGAAGCGGGCGCTTCATGATTTGGAGCAGCACGGATATCTGGAGAAGGCTCCCAGGCATCGAGCCAACGGTAGCTCTACCTCCAATCTATACACCACCCGATAAGGCCGCAAAAAGCGCAACTCCCCGCCAAGGGGGAGCTGCGCTCATCTGCTGGACCCAGGGGCGGTTCATGGTGGATCACCCAGAAGGACTCACTCTAACTGCGTATTTAGTTCAGAGGGAAGAACTATATGTTCGTTGTCTTCAAATGGTGAATGTCCTGGAATATTATATTCCACCGCAAAATCTGGCATAGAACAGCTCTTCGATGGCTTCTCTGCGCCGCCCTGTCCGAAACCGGGCAATGGTGGCGTGATCCGGTGCCTTTTGGTCTTCTAACAGCCACATGAAATCCACTCGGTATCGACACACCTCTTCCAGCTTCCGGCTGGAGTAGATGCCGCATAAATACCCGTAGACGATTACCTTGAACATCACCCGTGGTTCCACTGCCGATTTTCCCCCCTTGGATGAATAGGCGCAATACAGTTCCCTGTAGTCCAGTTCCTCAAGCTGGGCGCTTGCCAGTCGGACGGGTGCGTTCTCCGGTAATATTTTTTGTGAGTTCAGGGCAATTACCAGTTGACTGTGGCACTCGTATACGTCACACTGGTCTTGCTTTTTATGATTTGTCTTCACAAGCGAATTGTAAAGCAAGCGAAGCGAGAGGCCAACCCCCAAAAGGGTCAGCCTCTTGTTTTGTGTTACTAGCCCATTTTACAACAGGCCCTTTGGCTTTCTGCTATGTGCATTGTGGTACAAGCGGTGGAGGTGGACGGACTTCATCTATTCCAGGGGTTACAAACCAATTGATGCAAAACACCATGTATAAATGTATATTTCGAGATATGATATAATTTTAATTTTCAACCGTAATCGCCCCCTCTTCTATTGTGTAAATAGTATTACAAATATCAGATACGGCACGATTATGGGTTACAATCAAAATTGTTTTTCCCATTTTATTCAACTTTTTAAATATGTCGAGTACATCTGCTTCAGATGCTATATCTAAAGCCCCTGTAGGTTCATCTGCTAATATTATACTAGGTTCTTTTATTAGTGCTCGGGCAATTGCCACACGTTGCGCTTCGCCTCCTGATATTTGGTTTGGAAATTTTAACAGAAGATCCTTTATATTTAATTTTTCTGCGATGATTTTCACCTGCTTATTTATATCTCTCCGATCCATCCTCTTTGCTAATAGTGGTAGTGCAATATTATCCTGCACAGACCAATCTTTAATTAATGCATAATGTTGAGTAATCATGCCGATTTTATCTCTTCTTAGCGATGCGCAGACCCGCTCATTTGTATAATTTATAGTATGCTCGTTAAATAAATAGGATCCGCCATTTGGTTTATCAAGCAAACCTATTATATTAAGGAGAGTCGTTTTCCCTGAACCACTTCTTCCTACTATGCCTACTAACTCTCCTTTGTTTATAGTTAAATTTGCATGGCTTAGTATAACTCTTGGCCCAAATTTTTTGCTTATATCATTTAATTTGATTATAGACATTATATCACCTGTACTTATAATGTAGTTGTTATTTATGTCCTTCTCCAAGAACTCATGCTTTGTAGATATTATTTGATCTTTACTCTTGTGTTGAATCAGCCAAACACATGTTTTTAATCATAATACAGGGAGGAAGTGTTGACATAATACTAAGGAAAACCATAACCATCAAAACAAGTTTGTAATTAAAATAGAGATTAAATGCAATCGTAAAGAGCCAAGCGCCAACTACTGCCGCAAGGTTTATGATAAATGTTTCTAAAAAAATAGCCCTGTAAATCACAATTGTGTTGATTCCATTGCTACGAATGATAGTGTATTCATATTTTCGTTCCATGATTTTATTTATTATATTTAATGCAACTGCAATTGCAGAACAAATTCCAATTACAATTGCAAGTAGTAGCATTACAATTTTTAATTGATTACTTTCTATTCCCCACATGGTTAAATAAAAACTTGAAACTCCTTCAACAGAAAAAGGCGTAATATCTAGGGACAAACATTGCTGGGTTACAAGCATCTGCAGTTCTTGAGCTGTAAGTTCTGTTGAAATAAAACCAGAGCATTTATCTAAATATAATTTTAACATAAAAGATTCATCTTCAGAATAGATGTCCTCAGTCTCAAGGGATGGTAATATAACATATTTGTCCAAAATCTCCAAATCATTTCCATTATTAAAGAAACACCCCTGTTCAAGAAATCCGACAATCTCACATTTGAAATCTACTCCAAGATAGCTAAGGTTAATATAATCTCCTAAAGAAAACAACTCCTTGTATGAATATCCCAATAAAATTGGCATTACTTTGTTGTTTGTTGAATAATCGTTTTTTTCAAATAGTCTTCCTTCGTCGCACTTTATATTAAATTTCTGAAAAAACAAGTCATTCACTTGCAGACTTGCATAATGATCGCTTATACCATATTCAACATCATATTGAAATGAACTATCTATTTTGTATTCTGGAGGAATGTACACCCTCTGTCTGTTGAGAACGATATATGAAAAATATTCATTATTAGTTTCCCATTTGTACAATTCTATTAAAATACTTAAGCAATCTGATTGTGCAAAAAACATAGCTTCTTCTTCATCAATGAAATTATCATTAATTTTGTATAAAGTATCTGATGATACAGATTCATGTATATCTTTGGATTGCTCCATCACTGTATATCCAGCGTTGTATGAAAGAAGAATAGTGATATAAAGTACTATGCATTGTGCACAAATAAAATAAGTTATGTATTTTTTATACTTTAAGGACCAAATTAATAATTTAGCACTCACGAGACCCTTCCCCCTTTTGTAAGAGGCCACGCCAATAAAATTGTAAAACAGGCATAGAACAACATAATCCCCCAAAACATTGCTATTATTTCAGTCAATGAAAGCAATTCGTATTTAAAAAGAACATTTATTCCGAGCAAGCCCAAAATCCCCAAAACTGAACTAATAATGTATCGAACTATAACTTCTTTCTCTAAGTCATATAAGACTTGCCAAGACAAAAAACCATTTTGTTTTTTTATAATAATTTCATTTTCTTTGCTTTTTACCCAAAACATCAGAATTAGAATACAATTAATTAACAATGCAATTATAAAAAACAAAGCCAGAAATTTTGCATTATTATTTCGATCAATTAAACGTAGTATATTAAAATTGTCACACTCTTTGGCAATAATTTCACCAAACACGGATTCATTTGCTAAGAAATCATAGATACCCTTGATTTCTGGCCCATCAATGATGAACTCAGTACTTGATTCTAAATTTTCATCAGTAGATGTTATTAATACTGTTCGATCTAATTTTGTCGGCATGTTATACTGGATTATACCAATAACATCATATTCTTCATTATTATATAAAATATATTTCTGCCCATCATTGCGTATGTTAAGCTCAACATCACAGCCCACAACTGCTAACCGCATATTATTTTGAAAATCCTCTTCTTTGAAAAATCTTCCCTCACTTATCTGTGGTTTATTTACGTTTCCACGAAATAGGACACCTCGGATATCTTTTCCATCTAACGAAAGATTGTTGTACAATATGGTGTTATTAGGTAACATACTATATAGAATATCTACATCGTAATTGCTGCGCTGTACCCAAAATTGTAATGCATTATCGCTATAGAAGCGATTGCTTAGAGTTGAAATAAGTTCTATATTTTTCCCGTACATACAAGTGGTTAGAATAAAGAATACGCTAATAGAAAACATCATTATTAGCATTAAATCTATTGGTTTCGTGCGCCGACGATGCATATTGTTCCTCCGTAAGTTTTGTATTAAAATGCCCCTAATTGATAAATACAAACGGAGCATAGGTCCACTGGGAATCGGCATTACCATTTATGCGCAATACCCAGAACAACTTGCTCCGTCTGTATTCTTGAGTTCTAGTCTTCTATGTTTCAAAAAATATATGGCTTTTAAATTCCATAGTAGCTTTTTGCTTGACCAGAACCCCACTGATCGTATTCATCCCACCCAGAAGTGGCATAAGAACGGCTCCCTTCCTTTACGCTCCAACAACGCCCAGAATCACCATATACTCCGCCCCCCTGAAACCATGCTCTCTCAAAACGAGCTCTTGTATATGAGCTGATATTAATACTACCTTGCTTGGCTTGGGTATTGGCTTTGATTTGACGCTTATCAACTGGGTAGTGGTCCCAAACAATATCACTATTGTGATCATATGTAATTTCATATGCCATAGGGATAGCATTGGAATTGTCTAGTATTGAAACATTCTCTGGTAATGTAACGTTTTCCTGCACTTCGATGATCCGCTCAGAATCTACGGTATATCCTGATGCAACGGCAGGAATTTTGTTATTTATTATTCCTCCTTTACATAAAAAGATTAGAAGTAGCTATTGGGTGCTATTACACTAAAGTTAAACTTGTAAATACAGATGAAAAAGTAACTGTACCCCTATGCCGTAAGACAATTTTTAAACTGCGGTTACCATATTTTCTAGATGTCCATGTTTTTCGTTCTTATGATACTCTGGCAACAACATATCTTTGATTTCATTCATTCGCTACGAGCTTATAGTGTTACGTTTCCTTACGAACAGTATATGCGAGTTAATCACTTTGCACGACTTTTACTATTGACTAAGGCTTAGTAATAAACAAAACCCATAATTTGAACAGACACATTAGAATTGTTCCGAAGAGCTAAGTAATATTTTCCGGTTTTACGCACCCGAATGGTCTTATTTATAATGCCAGAATTCTCAGTAAAACTATAAAAATATCCATTACTATCAACTAGGCCAGCAGAAATAGATGAATTTCTTGGTGAGTAGGTGAAGTTCATGGAAACCGTTTCGCCAACCTCTAGAGAAAAAGGGGTGTCAGCTTTGAGAAGCTTTCCTGCACCGATGGTAATATCCAAACGATTGGTTGCCCGGGTAGTATCCAGATTGAAAGCATCCATAATGGAGCTAGCCTCAGCTTGTTGTTCTATAGATTGGACACATGACACAGTCCCAGAACAAGGTTCAGTGATGTACTCTTTGGCAAAGGCTCCTGTACAGCATAGAACTGCCATTCCAAGGGAGAGAAAGGAAATAAAAAGTTTCTTTGTGATGGATTTCATGATTGCCTCCGTGGTAATTTCAAATTATAGTGTACTTAGTTAAACCCAAAGTTGCCATCTGGGTTGACAGTACCTTCTTGTTGAAGGTGATCTATGTCTACAATATTTTCCCTTTGGGAACGGTTCATACTCCACAGCCAGGTAGCTAGCAAGCATGCAAATACCAAGCACACCGCAACGGCTGCAATGAAAATTCTTTTTCTGAATAAAACAACAATACCTGTTTTTTGCAGCTGGGGAATGGCCTTTGGCGGCTCTGATTGACTTTCTGAAGTGGGCGGAATTATTTCTTCTGTATTGCGACCTACCAGTTCATCCAGGGATATGTCGTACAGAAGACTCAGTTCCATCAGATTTTCTGTGGAGGGGACAGAGCTACCCACTTCCCACCGGGAGATGGCCTGGCGGGATACATTGAGACGCTCTGCTACATACAGTTGGGAGTATCCATGCTCTTTCCGCAACGCCGCTAATTTTTCTGACAGTACCATGTTGACACCTCAAATCTATCTGATATTGAACCAAAATGAAACCACATGGGGGTTACATTTGAGCAAGTTCTGGTTGCCACCCCTAGTTTACATGCTCATAGAGGTTTTGTCCAGCTGAGAAAATGCTCGCCCCCTGGGATGTAACCGTCAAACCCAGCACAGCAGAAGAGCCACGGCGTCTGCCGTGGCTCAGGTAAAACAACGTTATACTTTTGTTCTGCACTCCGCCGGTGCCTCGGCAGGAATAAGTTTCTCGGCCCAGGTTTCGTCGGCTGTTTGCTCCAACTTAGGGGTACACTCCAGGACCCACTGCAAGTAGCGGTAAGTATCCAGGCCGGTTTCCTTAGCGGTTTCAATCAGACTGTAAAGGACTGCACTGCTCTGGGCCCCGCCCGGTGTGTTGCAGAACAGAAAATTCTTCCGCCCCATCACAAAGGGCTTTATGCTGCGCTCGGCGCGGTTGTTGGAGAGCCCCAGCCTGCCGTCCTCCAGATAGCGCACCAGATAGGGCCACTGCCCCAGAAGATAGTGCAGCGCCTTGCCCAGGGCTAATTTCGGTGCGGTTTGAGGCTTCAGCGCATTTGCCCATGCCAACAGAGCCTCCAGAACAGTTTTTTCCTGTTAACTCAATATACTCGTGTGTTTGAAATACTTTTTGACAGATGTCGTTAAGGCATTGTGATAGTTCGTCGGATAAATGCTGTTTGAGAAGGTATCGAAAGGCGTTAACACTATACCCAGCAGGAGCATACTCAATCCAACTAGTGACAAAGACAATCAGAAGCTCTGTGTACAATTTGCGCAACTGACCAGCGACATCTAGTCCGTTGATATGAGGCATTTCAATGTCAAGAAACAACACATTGGTTAGGGACAGGTCTGCATTCAACAGCGACTCCGGGGTAAGGAAAATTGAACAGTGACATGTTCTATCAATCTTGCGAAAGTAGTTAACAGTCAGTTCGCGCAAGTTATGCGCAAAGATTCGATTATCATCACAAATGGCGATCTCCATGAGATATCAACTCCCTGCCGTGTCTAACCGACTATCTTATCTATATAACGATAAATTGTTATGCACTTTTTGTCAATAGTTGGATTGAATATAGCATGGAGACAAGTTATCCGATAACGAAGATACATATCGTTTGCTGAACCCAAGAATCGAAACGGTTAATACGTTACAGGCAAGTACAGTCTGTTCCAATTTCGCTGAAAAAGCCGGAACTTACTGTAAAAAACAAGAAAGAATAGGCGCCACACTACTCACAAAACAGTTTACCGCCAACAGGACTTCCCAAATGATTCTTTTGCTATGTGTGGCTTGATTTTTCATTCTGATTATAACACTACCTGGACGTCACAAGCTAGTTTTCTCAAATATACGTTGACACGAACATTTGTTCTAATTATAATAGAAGCACAGCATACAAAACAGCCTGCGTACAGGTCGCAAACTTTCCACAATGCACTGTGCCCCACCGTATTCTCAGAATGCGCTTTTCTCAATTACCATTCAAACATCACCAACTCACTTCGGAGGAATACAAACAATTTGCCAACAAGAGGGTAATCCAATGATTTTGTCTCACATGGAAATTGAGCATATTGCTCTAGCTGTAACACAAGACTTTGCCAAATACATTTCCCATGATTCTTCTGAAACAAAGCGTAGGATTCCCCGAGCAATTCCCATAGACCAATTTGCTCACGATTATCTTGGCCTAAACATTGGCTTTGCTCGTCTCTCCCCTGATGAAAGCGTTTATGGGTTGACGTGCTATGCAGATACAGAGTATACGTTTGAAGAAAATGGAGTTGTCCGAACTCTTCCCATAAGACAAAACCAAATTCTGCTTGATGTTAGCTTCCAAATGCCAGGACGGAAAAAGAAGTTACATGGGAAGCGCCGCTTTACTCTGGCCCATGAGTGTGCGCACCAACTTTTATTTCAGATGGAGTCCAACGATGTAAAGCAGCGCCAGCGAGGTAAATATTCTCCCCGAAAAGCCTATTCTCTCAGGGCACTCAAGACCCGCGAGGACTGGAACGAGTGGCAAGCCAACGCATTGGGTGCTGCAATGTTAATGCCTCAGAGGGAAATCGAGCTGGCTATGCAACTCTTTCCTGCAAAAAAAGTTCTGATCAACTATGAGGGCTGGTTTGCATACCCGGACAGAATGATCCTTTCTCATCTCTGCCAATGGCTTGATGTATCCAAGACAGCCATGATCATCCGTCTCCGACAGCTCGGATACATGGAAGATCGTCCATATAGCGAATACGACGATCCTACGGAGGTGTGGGCATGAGCAAAAACATCCGCATTACAGAGCCATCTGCAGAAATGCTGGTGAAGATACGAATGGCCCGCAATGCCATTGCCAGTCAAAAGCCAAGAATGGTTAAATGCCCCTATTGCAAACACAATTCTATTATTGTTTTTGAGGACACTCGTGGTCACGTTCAAGCCAAATGCAAGGCTTGTGGGCGTGAAACTGTGTTCGATGTCCTCAGCATGAGAAGATTTCAACTTCGACACCCCTAAAGGTGCCAAAGTGGAAAAATAAATATTGATAGCTGTGCTGTGGAGCCGCTGATTGGTGAGTCTTCCTAATGCCGCATGAGAACAAAACTTCTACAAGAAGCTTTGTTCTTTCGGCATGGGAAATCAACTCACCGTCATGCGGCTCTTTTGTTGTCTTTCCTTTCCGTTGCTCTACACCGGCGGAAAGGAAAAGACAATGAAAACCCCTAAAACCCCACTTGAATTTGACTACGATCTCTGGACCACCGAGGATGGAAAATGCATGGTTCGCATCAAAGCTACTAATGAAGTCACAGAAGTAACCCGCGAAATTATGCGTCTGCTTCGTGCAGAGGAAAAACAAATGAGGCGCCTCCACCCAGCCACTGAAACCGATCGTGATACTGCTACTCTGTCATTGGATGCAGGCGACCCACAACAAGGTCCCTCATCATGGCTTGCAGATTCCTCCGACTTCACACAAGATATTGCCTTTGATATGTTGGAGGCCACATTCTTCCAACAGCTCACCACAATTCAGCGTGATGTATACCAGGCGGTTATAAAAGATGGCTTAAGGCCTTACGACTATGCAAAGCAGAAAGGAATATCCCCATCCGCTGTCACACAGCATATTCAGGCCATTCGCAGAAAGGCAAAAAAATTTTTTTAGGACACTACTTAAAAATCCGCTCAAAAATGTCCGTTGTATAGTGAAGGGGTTTCAATCCACCTTCTTGCTCTTTGACAACGGAATATCCGGTAACTTGAATACGTTAGCTGACGGAGAAGCGTCAGGCCGAGTGCGCGAAGACCACCTGTGCGGAGCATTCCGCATCGAAGGACGGCCAAATAAGGTGCAGAGCGTTACCCACTCAGGCCAAGGCAGCCCTGGCAAACTGTCTCGCCATGATCCCGTCAGCCTACAATGATACTTCTGCTTGAAGCAGCTCGGAGAGATCCTCGGAGGGGTGAGAGTCCCATGATGTGCGCCAGCACAGTTCAAGTTGCCGCCCGGCCTGGGGAAGTAGTGTCGAATACAGGCAATCACAAGATATGATAAACAGAAGGCCGCCTCAGATTCGGAGTATATGATATAAATGCTCACACCCTCTTGGGGCGGCCTTCTTTCTCTCTGGTAGCAAAAGCAAGGGAACCGACTAAACGATCCTCCTTACTTTCTCCTCTCATCTGCCCTCCTTTTCTTTTCGGCCTACACATACCTCCTGGTCGGTTCCCTTGCTTTTGCTATCAATCTCTGCATTTATGAAAGCGAGGTATTCTTATGGTAAACATTGATGTATGTGGTATGGCACAACTCCTGCGTTCCCTTATCCAGCAGGAAATTGTGAGCACCGGCGAGGCACGCAAAATTCTCTCCCGCATCCTGTCGCAAACCGGTGCAGACATCATTATTTCTCTCTGATTTGTTGCTCTTTGCGATAGCTATTCCCAATGTGTTGTGGTAGTCTTTGTCCTAACGAAGGAGGTGAAATTCGGATGACAAAAGAAGCACAAGCTCAAGGCAACCTGGCTTTGGCGGACAAGCCACAGGTCATAACCATTGCCCCCACCAAACAAGATTCGGCCGTCAAATTGCGTGTCGCAGCTTACGCCCGTGTCAGCTCGGCATCCGATGATCAGCTCAACTCCTTCGCTTCTCAAACCCAGCACTATATCTCCCTGATCTCCAGCAATGAGAACTGGAGCCTAGTGGACATATATGCCGATGAGGGTATCACCGGAACATCGGTGGACAAGCGTGAGGACTTCAAACGCCTGATGGCCGACTGTCGCCGGGGCTTGGTTGACCGAATCCTGGTCAAATCCATCTCCCGGTTTGCTCGCAACACCACCGAGTGTCTCGAGGCAATTCGGGAGCTGAAAGCCCTGGGTGTTGGCGTCCACTTCGAAAAGGAGAACATCGACACTGCCACTATGTCCGGCGAAATGATGACCACTCTGTTTGCCTCCTTCGCCCAGGCTGAGAGCGAATCAATCTCCAGCAATATGCGGTGGAGTTATCAAAAAAGAATGCAGCGTGGTGAGTTCATCACATGCAGTGCCCCCTTCGGATATCACTTGCATAACGGAATGCTTGAAATTGACGAAGCTGAAGCAACAGTCATCCGTCTCATCTTCGACAGATATCTCTCTGGCATCAGCATGGCAGACATTGCAAATGAAATTACACAGCTCGGCTTTCCTACCAGAGCTGGGATGCCTTACTGGCAATATTCCACTGTGTACTACATACTGCAAAATGAACGGTATGCTGGCCATGCCCTGCTCCAGAAATTCTATGCCACAGACACGTTGCCCTTTCAAAAGAAAAGAAACCATGGCCAACGAGATAAATACTACATATCCAACAGCCATCCACCCATCGTATCTCAAGAGATATTTGACACCGCTCAAACCCTCCTTCGTTCTCGAGGGGATAAGTCTCCCCACACCCCAAGGACAAAATACGCTTTCACCCTTGCAATCCAATGTGGGGACTGCGGGACATACTTCAAGCGAAAAGTAAGTCGAGGCACCACCTATTGGGTATGCCGGAAACATCACACCAATTCCAGTGACTGCAAAATGCCCCCTATAGAGCAGGCTAACATTGAAAAAGCCTTTCTCCGCCTCTACTATAACCTCAAACATCACGGTACTCCCATTCTCGCTGGAATGATCACCTCACTCCAGGCCATCCGCAATCGCCAGCTTCTGTGGAGTCCTGACATCATCGAACTAAACAACCAAATATCCCAATTATCCAGTCAGAATCAAATGCTGGCCACGCTGAAACAGCAGGGCCTCATTGATCCTGACCTTTTTATATCCCAAAGCAACGAGCTGACCCAACAGCTCCGTGCCGTGAAGTTAGAAAAGGAACGCCTACTGGCCGCCAATAGCGACAACACCATCACCCAGACACAGGAACTGATGGACATTTTAGATGCAGGGCCGGACTTCCTGGATACCTTCAATACGGAGCTGTTTGGTGAGCTCGTTGACAGAATTATTGTGGACAGTAATGAGCAGCTCCGCTTCCGCCTCAAAAACGGGCTGGAACTGACCGAGACCATAGAAAGGACAATACGCTGATGAAAAATCGAAAACAGCCCTTCGGATATCGAGTGGAAATGGGGGCGGTAGTCCTCCATCCCCAGGAGGCAATGCTGGTAAAATATATCTTTCAACAGTACATCTCCGGCGCCTCCTACAAACAATTGGTGACAGTCCTGCAAGAACAACCAATTCCCTATGACGAGGGAAAACTTTGGAACAAAAACATGGTCGCTCGCATCCTGGAAGATCATCGCTACGCAGGAGAGAGTGGGTATCCCGCCATCACCACCCCCGAAACCTTGGACAGGGTCCGGGCAAAGCGGCGTGCGAAGCAATCCCCAGTACAGAAAACTGAGGCTCAAAAGCTTCTGCGGCAACTCAGTGGACATACCGCCACAGAGCGAATGGAACAACAGGTATTGGCCTTTCTCAACAGTCTCATTGCATCGCCAGAGCGTATTGCATCATCCCAAAAGGAATATGGCCTCCAAACCCACGAGCGTGAGGCACAGCGAGAACTAGATGCAATCATGAATCAGCTGCCCGTGGACGAGGATGCCGCAAAGAAGCTAATTCTGACCATTGCCGCAGCACAGTACGCCACCATCCAAGACGATATGTATGAAACCGTCCGGCTCCGCAGGCTATTCTCCGCACATGAACCGATGTCTGAATTGGATGCAACCCTACTTCAAGCTTCCGTGACCACCATCCTGTGCCACAGGGATGGGACACTGGATATTCAACTGAAAAACCATCAAAGGATAGGAAGGAGTGAAACAGCATGAGAGAAGACTCGCCCAAAGTCATCACTATCCCCGCCAAGCCGGAAGCCGCAAGCAGGCCGAGCATCCGTCGGCAGCTCCGCGTGGCTGCTTACTGCCGGGTATCCACCGATGACGAGGAGCAACTCACCAGTTATGAGGCCCAGCAAAACTACTACACCGACAAAATCATGACCAATCAAGACTGGACCATGGCCGGGATTTTCGCTGATGAGGGTATTACCGGCACATCTGCCCGTAAACGGCCAGAATTTCTACGAATGATTCGACTGTGCAAACAGAAGAAAATAGATATTATCCTGACCAAGTCCATCTCCCGCTTTGCTCGAAACACCGTGGACTGTCTCAACTACATCCGTGCCCTACGGGAGTTGGGCATTGCAGTCATCTTCGAGAAGGAGAACATCAATACCTTGGAAGCGGATAGTGAAATTCTCATCACTATGCTGGGAGCCTTCGCCCAGGCGGAGAGTGAGAGCATCAGCGCCAACGTCCGCTGGGGCAAACGTCAAGCCATGCGGGAGGGAAAAGCCATCATCCAATACGACCGCTTGTACGCCTACCAAAAGGGTGAGGATGGCAAGCCCCAGATTATCCCTGACCAGGCTGAGGTGGTGCAGTCCATCTACAAGCAATATCTGGCCGGTGCAAGCCTTCGGATGATCAAGGATCGACTGGAGGCAGAACAGATTCCTAACGCAGCTGGAAACGCCCGGTGGACCATTACCGCTGTGCGCAGCATTCTGTCTAACGAAAAATACTGCGGGGACGTTCTCCTGCAAAAATCCTTCGTCAGCGACTGCATCAATCGGAAGGTCATCCGCAATACCGGCCAGCTTCCCATGTATCTGGTTCAAAACCACCACGAGGGCATTGTAGACCGTAAAACCTTCGATGCCGTACAGGCAGAGATGGCCCGCCGCAACGCCGGGAAAAGCCCATCCAAAAAGAATGCCTCCACCGGCATGACCTCATACGCCAGCAAGTACGCTCTCTCCGAGCGGTTGGTCTGCGGCGAATGTGGAACGCTGTACCGCCGATGTACATGGACCTGTAAAGGCCAGAAGCGCATCGTGTGGCGATGTGTCAGCCGCCTGGACTATGGAAAAAAGTACTGCCACCATTCTCCCACTCTGGATGAAGCCCCGCTCCAACGTGCCATTCTAGCCGCCATCAACTCCGCTATGAGCAACAAAGACCATCTCATCCGCCAACTTCAGTCTGCCATGGAGCTAGAACTCGCTCCCATGCCTGGAGATCACATGAGCCTGGCCGATATCGAGCAACGCCTCCAGGAACTGGGGGAACAGGTGCGCGAGATTGTGGCAAAGGCGGCTGCGACTAAGGAAGTCCAAGTCCACGCCCCTCTGCTGAAAGAGATTGCCGATGAAATGGATGCTCTAAAGAAAAAACGGGCTCTTATTGAGAGCCAGCGTCAAACCCATGAACACGCATTTCGTCGCATCGAGATAGCCACGGATGCCATGGAGCAAACCTCCACAAACATTTCCGAGTGGGATGAAGCCCTCATTCGACAGCTGGTAGACACGGTCAAGGTCCATTCTGCTGAGAAAATCACGGTGTATCTCCGAGGCGGTGTTCAGATCGAACAAAGCATGGTATAATTGCCATGATAAAAGGCAGGTGAACAAGCATGATCTACGCCACAGGCGATACCCATGGAAATTTCCAGCGATTTCAGGCTCAGCACTTCCCGGAACAGGCTACCATGACCAGAGAAGACTACATGATCATCTGTGGAGACTTCGGTGGTGTATGGGACGGAAGCGAAAAGGAAGCGCACAAACTGGACTGGTTGGAAAGCCTGCCCTTCACCACCCTATTTGTCACCGGAAACCACGAGAATTTTGACCTCCTGGCAAAATACCCTGTAGAGGAATGGAACGGTGGCAAGATCCAACGTATCCGCCCTCATGTCATCCACCTGATGCGGGGTCAGGTCTTTGAACTGCAGGGGTACACCTTCTTCACCATGGGCGGAGCCAGCAGCCACGACATTGAGGATGGTATTTTGAATCCCAACGCCCCCGACTTTGAGGAACAGTATTGGGCTCTTCGCAGAATGGGGGCATACTTTAGGGTTAACCACCACTCCTGGTGGAAGGAAGAACTTCCAAGCCCTGCGGAGTATGCGGAAGCGCGGCGTAACCTGGAACGCGTCCACTATGATGTGGACTACATCATCACCCATTGTGCCCCCAGCAGCATCGAAGACACATTAAGTGACGGTCGATTCGTCCACGATCACCTGACCGATTTTCTGGAAGAAGTCCGAAACAAGGCAAACTTTTATTACTGGCTGTTCGGACATTACCATGACAATAAAATGATAGATGACCGCTTTGTCCTGCTCTGGGAGCAGATGGTGCAAGTGCTATGAACGGCAAAGAACTGGGCGTGGAGCATACTCCATACCCAGTTCTTTTACTTGTTGCGGTATGATTTTGCCACTTGCAGAACGGTGGCTCGTTGCTCTGGTGTCAGGGGTTGACAAGCATCCAAAAGCTCCTTCAGCTCCGGTGTCAACTCCACCATATCCGAATCACTGTCTGCAAAGAATTGCGATAACGTAATCCCAAAGGCATCACACACGGCCTTCAGCGTTGCAATGGTTGGCACCGTATTTCTCCGGTAAATGTTCGATATCGTCGATTCATTCAATCCGGCCTTTTGTGCCAGACGATACTCGCTCCAGCCCCGTTCATTCAATAACTCACGCAGCTTTTCCAGCACGTCCATCTAATCACCCACCTTTACCCTCTCAGTCTACCCGACAATAAAACAGTTCGATACCTGCAACTTGTCGTGTTGTTACCGTTATGTTAAACTGTATTTACCCGACAACTGAGAGCAAGAAAGGTGGTTCTACTATGAGTTTATCAGAAGCGGAAAAGCGAGCAAAACGGTGCTGCTTTACAGGACACAGGCCGGAAAAGCTAGGCATCCCTGAAACAATCATCTATGAGAAACTGAGCGATGCAATAGATCTTGCACGAAGCAGAGGCATTGTTACATTCATCTGTGGGATGGCTCGGGGCTTTGACCTCTGGGCAGGATCGGCTGTACTCCAGAAGAAAGAAATTGACCCAAAAATAAAGCTCATATGTGCAACCCCATTCACAGGCTTTGAGAACCGATGGAACTCACACTGGCAAGAATTATACGCCCACATTGCATCTCATGCGGACTACAAAGTCGCAATTAGCCACAGCTATGACCCAGGCTGTTTCCAGCGACGCAATGAATGGATGGTAAACCATTCAGGGCTGGTCATCGCTGCATACAACGGAGAACCCGGTGGAACCAAAAATACCATTCTTTATGCCGGACGATGTGGAGTCCCGGTCCACAACATCTTGGATTTAGCTACGTAGTTTTACGTTATTTAGCAAGTTCGAGTGCCCCACAAAATTGAGTTAATACAAATAGCTGTAAACAGGCCAAAGAGAGGCACGGATCACACATCCGTGTTTTTCTTTGGCCTATTTCAGAAGAAGGCGCATTTCGCCAGAAAGGAGAAGTCATGAACATTCGTAAAAACATTGATTATTCCCCCATGTTTGATGCCATGCGAGTTGCAATGAGCACAGACATGCCCCAGATGAAGCTGTACTGCGAACTGGGACGTCTCATTTGCCATCGCACGGAAAAGGGTGCCGCTGTGGCCGCCGCTGAGTACTTGCAACAGAATTACCCCGATGTTCCTGGTCTCTCCCCTCGCAACCTGCGAAGGATGCGAGACTTCTATCGTATGTATGAGGGAAATCCTGCATTACAGGATCTAGCCATGGACATCGGATGGACACAGAACGTGGTCATTCTGGAAGCTGATTTGAACACAGAGGAACAGCGCTGGTATCTGTGTGCCGTCAAGCAGTTTGGGTGGTCCAAGGCTGAACTCCAAAGAAACATTGGGGCCGCAGTCCATTTGGAAATCTGTCTAGACGAGTGTGGCGATCCCTGCTATACTGAAATCAAACACAGCAAATCGGAGTGCATACAGTATGACCAGAATACTTTTTCTCTGCCGCAAGAATGTATACAGAAGCCCGATGGCCGAGCTTATCACGAAGGATCTGGTGAAGAAAGCCGGCCTGGAGCAAAGTATTCAGATCGAATCGGCAGCCACCAGCACCGAGGAGATTGGCAATCCGGTCTATCCATTGGCTCGCCGCAAGCTCTCCGAGCATGGCATCGATTGCTCCGGCAAGAGAGCCCGTCAGCTGCTGAACAGCGACTACGAGAAATACGACCTTCTGATTGGCATGGATCACGCCAACCTGCGGAGTATGTACCAAATCTGCGGCGGCGATTTTTCCGACAAGATGCATCTGCTGATGGATTTTACCAACCGTCCCGGCGATGTAGCCGCCCCGTGGTACACCGGCAATTTCGAGGCGACCTGGCAGGATGTGGAAGAAGGCTGTTTGGGCTTAATGCACTATTCAATCTTAACTGGCACCGCCTAAGTGAGATTTATAGGCACACAACAGACTGGTTATTTTATAGAGCCACGGGGGGGCAGTCACCTTACCCAATGGCTAACTGCTTTATAGCGTAGATGCAGAAATATCAACAGTTATCGTAAGTTTTCATCGGAATGCTGGAGATTATCAAATATAAATATATTGAGGTTTAACATGAATATTTCGCAGGCAGAAATTATTGCTCAAAAATCAGCAACTAAACTTGCTAATAGAAAGTTGAAGGCTGCTCTCATTATTTCAGCTGTTTATACATTATTATATCATTTTGTTTTCCTGCGCTGGGAAGCACCAACAGTAGAACTGTACTATGCTGGTGTCTTAGTAAATACTTTTGCCCTTTCCGTGATAACCGGATATATATTTTATCATATTACAGTACTTGCTCCATATAACAGCAAAATTGCGGAGATGCAATCTGCTGTAATCGCAAGTAAAAGTAACCTTGCTGATTTAGTCAATAGGCTTATCGCTTTGCTGACACAGAAAGAAGATTGGGTGCAGGTAGATAATATATCTTTGAAAGCGTTTGTTGATTCCCATAGTTCAGCTCGTAGGATATGGATAGAGCGATGTTCAGGCATGTTCAAAACATCACAGGTTTTGATGATTTATAACCCGTATACTCTATGCATAATAAGTGATACCCTAAATGAAATACGGAAGCAGATTGAAGATATACTTCATCATAGTGACTTATTTGAGGATGAGTATCTAAAACTAATCATTTGGCTGATTAATACAGATACTTATAAAAAGTTATTTGGGCTTAGATTGGATTCTCTCGAGCAGTTTAGTATTGATGTAAGTAAGCCCGAATATGTACAAGGAACAACTTTATTGGACAGTTTCTTTCGTGAGGAATTATCCCTCAGATTATTTGTCAAAAATGACGATAAAATTTTTATTGATGAGGTTAGAAAGCTACTAGGCAAATGACATATCATGATTGCAACCTGTAGGTTTGTCAAACATATTGGACAGTGAATTCGTTCGGAGAAAGCCAACTAAG
>ERZ827492.526-NODE-526-length-36065-cov-6.894418_pt1 | contig 36065 bp, 32 predicted proteins | sample MGYA00519704_ERZ827492 | MGnify/ENA primary metagenome ERZ827492 (study PRJEB31778, sample SAMEA3449325) | human gut metagenome | biome: human gut; feature: human-associated habitat; material: faeces | place: United Kingdom | collected 2010/2012 ... | reverse complement strand
GTCAAGGGAGGGGACTTCGTCCCGTTTCATTCTCCCTTGCGGAGTCCAGAGGCAGCGCCTCTGGCGCCTCCTCCTGCACAAAAAGAGGGATGTACGCACTCGTACATCCCCGCAAAATCAGAAATCGTCCTGCGCGATGTCGTCGCCCCATTGGAGCTTGGAGTGCGCCTTGATGTAGGTGACAACCTCGTCCACCGTGGTGAACGCCAGACCGACGTTGGTGTCCGCCGCGCCGTAGTAGATGGCGATGCGGCCGGTGTCGCCGTCCTGCAATGTAGCGCAGGGGAAAACGACGTTCGGCACGAAGCCAGTCGTTTCGTAAGGCTCTTCCGGCGTCAGCAGGTGGTTTTCGCAGCGGTACAGCACCTTCGACGGCTCGTTGATGTCCAGAATCGCGCCGCCCATGGAGTAGACGAAGCCGTTGCAGGTGGTCGCGACGCCGTGGTAGAACAGCAGCCAGCCTTCGGTCGTTTCAATGGGGGCAGCGCCGCCGCCAATCTTGACGGATTCCCACCAGTTGCTGCCACGCCCCATCACATGGCGATGGTGTCCCCAGTACTCCATGTCGGGCGATTCGGAGATGAAAATATCACCGAAAGGCGTGTGGCCGGAGTCGGACGGGCGGGACAGGAGCTTAAACTTGCCGTTCACCTTGCGCGGGAACAGCACGGCGTTGCGGTTGAAGGGGATGAAGGGGTTCTCGATGCGCGTGAAGGTTTTGAAGTCCTTCGTCTTCGCCATGCCGATGGCAGCGCCGTAGAAGTCGGTGCACCAAATGATGTAGTAGGTGTCATCCACCTTCACCAGACGCGGGTCATAGGCGTAGTGCGGCATTTTCGGGTTGCCGTTGTCATCCACAAAGGGCACTTTTTCGCGCTCGACGTCCCAGTGAATGCCGTCCTTGGAATGTCCGAGGTAGACATACGGGATGCCGTTGACCTGCTCGCCGCGCAGAACGGCAATGTAGCCATCCTCCCACGGCACAACGGCAGAGTTGAAGATGCGGGCAATTTCCGGCGTGGGATTGCGCCCCATGACGGGGTTCTCGCTGTAACGCCAGACGGGGGAGGAAAGCTTGTAGTCAGCCGGCTTCTCCTGCCACGGAATGTTGGGAAGGGAGGGGACATTGAGCATCTTGACAGCCATGTTCTCGTACCTCTTTCTTACTTGTTTGTTTATACGGAAAGCAGCTGCTCTCCGGGATTAGTGAATGACAGACACCGGCGCGGCGGAATCGCGGAAGACGCATTCGCCGCCAATCACCACGCGCCCGACGGTTTTGCGGTCGCCCGCGCAGCGCTCGCCAATCAGCTTGACCGCCATGCGGCACATCGCGGGGCAATTGACACGGAAGGTTGTCAGCGGCGGCGTGTTGCCGGCGGTCGGGCAGAAATCATCGAAGCCCACGACGGAAATGTCCTCCGGCACGCGGTAGCCGCGGCTTTGCAGGTCGGTAATCAGCGCCTGCGCGGACATATCGCAGTTCACGACGAACGCAGTCGGCATTTTCTCCGGCAGCTGGAAGGTGTGGAACATGCTCCCTTCCGGGTCGCGGTCGGAAAAAACGCATTCGGGGCGCACGGGCAAATCCTTCATCAGCATTGCGGAAAGGAAACCGAGGTAGCGTTCCATGATGGAGGACGTTGCCTTGATATCCCCGACGAAGCCGATGTCCCGATGCCCCTGCTCAATCAGCCAGTAGGTCAACTGCGCCGCGCCGAACGCGTTGTCGCTGACAATGGCGTCAGTGGTGACAAAGGGGTCGTGGAAGTCCAGACAGATGACGGGCATTTCCTGCCGCGTCAGCAGCTGCATATACGGGGAAGTCAGCTGCCCCAGACAGATGAGCGCATCGACGTGGCGCGAACGCAGGAGATTCGGCAGGGTCAGCGCGGTCTGCATGTCATGCGTGACCAGCTCCATGATGCCGAAATGCCCCGCGTCGGTCAGCGCCTGCACGAGCTGCTTGTAGAAAGTTGCATAAAAGGACACGACGGAGAAAAAATTCTCCGGAATGAGGATGCCGACATCCAAACCGGATGTGGGCGTGGTTTGCGGCGCGTTGGGGTTGACATAGCCGAGTTCGGATGCGCGGCGGATGATTTTCTGCCGCATTTCCTCACTCACACCGGATTTTCCCGCGAGCGCCTTTGACACGGTGACGGCGCTGACCCCCAGCTGCCGCCCAATGTCACGCATGGTGATACCGCTCATGGTGAAATAAAACCTCCAGATTTGTGGATGTTTGCGAGGGCAAAGTCGCTTTTTGATGGCTCTTGTTTTCTTTTAGACTTCTGGAGTATTGCTGCTTGAGGGAACGAAAGGTACACTAACTAACTGGAGTAACAATAAAAACCTACTATGCAGGAGTGCACCGAAGGTTTCCAAAGGGCGATCGGAAAGCCCTTTGGTCGCTCCCGCAGGAGCGAAATCCCTGCGCAAGGCGAAAGCACATTCAGAAAGGTAAAAACAGCATGAATGCAAGCATCAGCGCGATAGCCGATGGAACATTACGCCAGATGCTCCATCACCCGCAGGCACATGCGGCTGTTGTGGTACGGACACTTCCACTCTTCCACAATCGGCTTGTCCGTCGGGACGCCTGATTCGGTCAGCGACCAGAACCACTCGCTGTTCGGACGCGGGTCAACAAAGGCGCGGCAGATGTAGGCAAACTGCGCTTCCGCCTGCCTCAGCCAAGTGGATGCGCCTGTCAGCTCATAGGCATTCAGGAAGCCCAGCACCGTCTCCGCCTGTACCCACCAGACACGCGTGTGGTCAACTTTGCCCTCGACGACTTCGTTCTCCAAGCCGTGGTCGGTGAATGCGCGTTCGCGGACGGCTTCTGCCAGCGTCAGGCACATGTGCAGATACGGCGCGCGGCTTGATTCGGGCAGCAGCGTCTCTGCCGCGTCCCAAATCAGCCACGAGGCCTCAATGTCGTGCCCGAAGGACTGCATGTCCAGCAAAGAGCGATAATTGCGGTCGTAGAAGACCTCCAAGCGGCGCTTGCCCGGATTGTACATCACGTTCAGGAAACGCTCTAAGCAGACTTCTCCGGCGCGGCGCACAGCTTCGTCCGGCACGGCGCGGTATAATTCCGCATAGCCCTCCAAAACGTGCAGCAGCGTGTTCATCGTGCGGGACGCCGTCTCGTGGCGCTCCATCAGCTTCGGGTTGTCGGACAGCTTCTCGTTGCCGACGGGGGTGAAATCCGGCTCATAGGCCTCGCCGTAGCCGCCCGCGTCGCTGCATTTCGTCTCAATCAGGCGGAAAAGCGCCATCGCCTTGTCGCGCGCAGGGGCGTAATCCGGGTCACTTTCGCCGATGGCGCGCATGTACGCCGCCAAGCCGTAAATCGCGAATGCCTGACAATAGGTGTGCTTTGTCTTGTCCAGCGGCTCACCGTCCGCCGTCACCGACCAGTACACGCCGCCGCGCTCGGTATCCTCAAAATGCGGCAGGAATGCGAACGCATGGCGCGCATAGCGCAGCAGGGATTTATCGCCCGTCACCCGCGCCGCCGTCGAGAACGTCCACAGAATGCGGCTGTTGAGGATGCAGCCCTTGTGTGCCCCGCGCTCCACGGACAGGTCATGATTCACATAGCCGAACCAGCCGCCGCGCTCCCAATCGGTCAGGTTCTCCCAGAAAGGCAGAATGGTCGTAAGCAGATGGTGCGAACAATCCTGACGAAACATGAAGCATTCCTCTCTTCCTGTTAGCTTAACAGTTAGGTATATGGGTATTATAACCCGGAAAAATGCCCTTGTCAAGCGGCAAAAGAAGAAAAAAGCTGATAAATATGGCGAAATTTTCACCGAAAGGAACAATGAAAGGAAACGACGTAAGGCTAACGTGTAAACTAATCAGCCGGCAGGAAAAAAAGCAGTGCAGGGGCTTGCTTTCACGGCGGAAATGTGGCACAATATAAGGTAGCATCGTATCAAAATTCGGTGCTGCTTTTCAGTTTGAAACAGGGAAAGAAATAGTGGAGGAAATCAATCAATGGCGGAAACACAGAAAATCGTCATTCTGAATTTCGGCGGACAGTACACGCAGCTGATTGCGCGGCGCGTGCGCGAATGCCATGTGTATTCCTGCGTCCTGCCCTATGACGCGAGCCTGGAGACGATTCGCGCGCAGAACCCCGTGGGCGTGATTCTCTCCGGCGGCCCGGCGAGCGTGCTGGAACAGGATGCCCCCCGCTGCGACGAGGGCGTGTATCAGCTGGGCGTGCCGGTGCTGGGCATCTGCTACGGAATGCAGCTGACGGCGTATTTGCTGGGCGGCACGGTGGAAAAGGCGGCACAGCGCGAATATGGCCGAATCACCGTGACGATGGATGATAAGACGAGCCTGCTCTCCGGCATGTCGGATGCTTCCTCCTGCTGGCTGAGCCATACCTATCAGGTGAAGAAGTGCCCGGCTGGTTTCCACCCGATTGCGCACAGCACGAACTGCCCCGTTGCGGCGATGGCGAACGACGACCGGCGCATCTACGGCGTGCAGTTCCATCCGGAAGTGACCCACTCCGACGAGGGACGCGCGGTCATCGAGAACTTCCTGAATATCTGCGGCTGCGTGGGCGACTGGTCGATGGAAACCTACGCGCAGACGGCGATTGCCAACATCCGCGAAATCGTGGGCGACAAGGGCACCGTGCTGCTGGGACTTTCCGGCGGCGTGGACTCCTCCGTCGCGGCGGCGCTGATTTATAAGGCCATCGGCGACCGCCTGACCTGCGTCTACGTTGACCACGGCTTCATGCGCAAGGGCGAAACCGAGCAGGTGGTGAATGTGTTCACGCACACTTTCCCCGTGCGTCTGGTTGCGTCCGACGCCAGCAAAATCTTCTATGAGGACTTGAAGGGCGTTTCCGACCCCGAAACGAAGCGCAAGATTATCGGCCGTGACTTCCTGAAAGTATTCAAGGCGGAATCCGAAAAGCTCGGCAAGCTGGACTACTTCGCGCAGGGCACGATTTACCCGGACGTTATCGAGAGCGGTCAGGCGACGGGCGCGGCGGTCATCAAGAGCCACCACAACGTCGGCGGTCTGCCCAAGGAACTCGGCTTCACACAGCTGATTGAGCCGCTGCGGATGCTGTTCAAGGACGAAGTGCGCGCGCTGGGCGAAACGCTGGGTCTCCCGCACGATCTTGTCTGGCGTCAGCCGTTCCCCGGCCCCGGTCTGGCGATTCGTGTCATCGGCGACCTGACCCCGGAAAAGGTGGAGATTGTCCGCGAGAGCGACGCGGTGCTGCGCGAGGAAATCGCCAAGGCCGGTCTGGACGCCGATATCCACCAGTATTTCACCGTCCTGACGGGCATCCGCTCCGTGGGCGTCATGGGCGACGAGCGGACGTACGACTACACCGTCGCCATCCGCGCGGTCACGACGGACGACTTCATGACCGCCGACTGGGCGCGCATCCCGTACGACGTCGTGCGCACGATTTCCGCAAGGATTGTCAATGAGGTGCCGCATGTGAATCGCGTCGTGCTGGACGTGACAACCAAGCCGCCGGCGAGTATTGAGTGGGAATAACGAAAAAGTGGATGTGAAGGGCTGCAAAACCTTGAAAACACGCACTTTTTCAAAGCAGGATTGCCTGTTTGGTAGCAAGATGATAGCAGCCGCGGCGTTCGTGCTATTCTGATGTGTCGGATGGCGCGAATGGCTTGCGGGTGCTGGAATATAACTTTATTGGATGAAAAAAGGCTCTGCTGACTTCCGGAGGGAAGAACGGCAGAGCCTTTTGCTATTACTCGGATTGATTTGTGGGAAAATTGGTGAATATATCGGGGGTGATATGATGCCAGTGACCGGTCGTATCGTACTTGGGATAGTAGTCACGCCAGCGTGCGTATTCCTCCGGGGAAATTTCGCCGTTCTGCATTTTCTCTTTCATTTGCGCCCATGCAGTCAGCATTTCTGAAAGGGATATGGCTTTTGCACTGCGAGCAGTATTGACGCGAAGATGCGCTTCGCCGTTGCACATGCAGACTTCCAACCCCCATGTGTCATCCAGCGCAAACAGCGTGTGCATCAAACCAGCATCGGAATCAATATCCGGGACATCTAATGCCTGTGGTGAAACATCCAGTGCTTTGGCTAATGCAGCGGTTAAATCGGCTTTGGGCTTGCGTGCGCCGACTTCATACTGGGCCAGACGAACATCAGCGGATTTTTCTGGGAAGCCAAGCAAACGCCCTAAATGTTTCTGCGTCATTCCGCGCAGTGTGCGGAAAAAGTGAATACGTTCACCAATTGCCATTGAGAAGTCTATCCTTTCAATGTATTGTTGACACCAGTATAATTGTGAAGGAAAGAGAAGTCAAGAAGAAATGAAACAAAAAAATTTAAGTTTTGGAGCAAAAGAGTATTGACTTAAACAGAAATGCGTAGTAAAATGAATACGCTAAGCAAAAATGCTTAGCGTAGAGAAAATGAGAGGGGTGACAAAATGCCTAAACAAGTTTTTATGAGGGTGCAGGAAGTTGCGGCGGAACTGGGGGTATCTGTTCCTTATGCGTATAAGCTCATCAGGAATCTCAACGAGGAATTGAAGGCAACGGGATGTATTACGATTGCAGGACGAATTGACCGGAAATTTTTCCACGAAAAGCTCTACGGAATGCGCAACGCGGACGAAAAGGAGAAAATAGATGGCGGCATTTAAGGACAAGAAGAGCGGAACGTGGTATGTGCAGTTTCGCTATACGGATTGGCGCGGCGAGCGTCAGCAGAAATTGAAGCGAGGTTTTGCGACGAAGCGGGAAGCACTGGAATGGGAGCGTCAGTTCTTGATGCAGAAGCGAGCAGATGTGAGTATGACGTTTGAGAGCTTCGCGGCGCTATACGAAAAGGATGTAAAGCCACGATTGAAGCTGAACACTTGGCTTTGCAAGAAACATGTGATTCAATCAAAGATTCTTCCTTATTTCAGCAAGCGTAAACTCTCGGACATTGCGGCAAGGGATGTGATTGACTGGCAGAATGAGATGCGTCAGCAGCGAAAGCCGAACGGCGAACCATATTCACCGGACTATTTGCGGATGGTTCATACACAGCTTAGCTGCATTTTTAATCATGCTGTGCGATACTACGGTTTGCAGAGCAATCCGGCAGCGAAAGCTGGAAATATGGGAAGCGAGCAGGCAAAGGAAATGCTCTTCTGGACAAAAGAAGAATACCTGAAATTTGCGGAGGCAGTGATGGACAAGCCGATGCTGTATTATGCTTTTGAGGTACTGTACTGGTGCGGGATTCGAGAAGGGGAACTGCTGGCGCTGACACGAGATGATTTTGATTTGAAAGCACGCACGCTGCGGATTAACAAGTCTTATCAGCGGCTTCGTGGTCAGGATGTGATTACAACGCCTAAGACGAAGAAGAGCAACCGAATCATTCAGATGCCGGATTTTCTCTGTGATGAAATGCAAGACTATTTCAAGCAGATTTATGGTTTGCAGGATGACAGCCGTGTGTTTCCACTCAGCAGACATGTTCTAAAGGGCGGAATGACGTATGGCTGCAAGCAGTCTGGTGTCAAAGAAATTCGTATACATGATTTGCGGCATAGTCATGTGAGTTTGCTCATTGATATGGGCTATTCTGCCGTGGCGATTGGGAATCGTGTTGGGCATGAAAGCGTGGAGATTACCTATCGTTATGCGCATCTGTTTCCAACTGTGCAGAGGGAAATGGCAGATAAACTGAATGTGGAAAGGAAGATGGAGCTGTGAGCGCAAAGTGCCTTGATCGAAAGGGACGATGGCGGAAGGTAACGGTTGCGTTTCGTGCCAGCCCTGAAGAAAATGAGCAGATTGCAGCTTTTGCAAAGCTGTGCGGCATGACAAAACAAGACTATATGCTGTCGAGGTTATTGCAAAAGGAAGTGATAGTGCAAGGAAATCCGCGTGTCTACAAAGCACTGAAAGCGGAACTGCGGGAAGTAAACGCAAAACTGCTGCAGGTGATAAAAAATGAAGAAGCAAGCAGTGATATGCTGGAAATGTTGCAGTTTACACTAACAATCTTGAAAGGAATGTGCGAGGAACACAATGAGCGAAAGCAAACGGGCAGATGAGGCAGTGGTCAATCAGGAACAGGAGACCATGCTGGAGGAAGTCTATCGGGAAATGCAGCGCATGAATGCGCCCGGCTATATGGCAACTATTACGCTAAATCAGCTCTATGAGAATGTGTATCAGAGCAGAGCGGCGATTATCGACGGGCTGCTCTACACGGGAACGTACTTGTTTGCGGGTGCGCCAAAGGTGGGAAAGTCGTTTTTCATGGCGCAGCTTGCGTACCATGTCAGCACGGGACAGAAACTCTGGCAGTATGAAGTTCATCCGGGAACGGTGCTGTATCTTGCTTTGGAGGATGACTATCAGCGCTTGCAGGAGCGAATGTTTCGCATGTTTGGCGTGGAAGGAACGGATCGACTGCACTTTGCAGTATGTGCGAAACAGCTTAACAGCGGGCTGGATGAACAGCTGCGGCAGTTTATGAAGGAACATCCAGATACAAAGCTGATTATTATTGATACCCTACAGAAAATCCGGGAGATGGGCGGCGACTCATACAGCTATGCGGATGACTACCAAATTGTCAGCCGGCTGAAACAGTTTGCTGACAGCAACGGCATATGCCTGATGATTGTCCACCACACGCGCAAGATGCCGGCAAGCGATAAGTTCGAGATGATTTCAGGCACGACAGGCTTGCTGGGCAGTGCAGACGGCGCATTCATCTTGCAAAAAGAGAAACGAACGGATGATACTGCAACGCTGGACGTAGTTGGTCGTGATCAGCCCGACCAGCGACTTTATCTTCAGAAAGATCCAAAACGGCTGGTGTGGTGCTTTGAGCGGGCGGAACGCGAACTGAATAAGCCAACGCCTGACCCGCTGCTGGCGCAGATTGAGAAGATGATGGAGCGAGTGACGCAATGGCAGGGGAGCGCGACGGAACTTGCAGCGCAGCTGGATGAGACAATCAATCCCAATACGCTTGCTCGGCGGCTGAATATCCTTGCAGGACAGCTGGCGAACGAATATGCAATTCGCTATGAGAACACGCATGGGCGAAGTGGAAGCCGAATCACATTGACGAAGTTATCGGTGGATGAATGAGAATGTGACGCGTGACGATGTTTTACCAGTATGGCGGATATCGTCACGCGTCACAGGTCAAAATAAGCTGCAACAGCGATTTCATTATGCGCTGGCGCTGTATGCGATTTTTCTACCGTGCGGAAAAGGAAAGCAGCAAGCAGGGTCATTTTGCTAAAAATGACAGTTTGCTTGTTGGGAACACATTTCCCAAACCCTATGGATGCAGCGCGGGCGCTGCGGTTGTGGGTACGTTGCTGTATAGTTTGCAGGCAATGAACACCCGAATCAATCACACGAGTGAACGTCTTTCCCCCGAATTTCCATCTGGAAAAATCGCAAAAAATCAGCTATACTATTACCGCTGCTTCCGATGCGGCAGGAAGGTGCGGAAAATGCTCAGGGTGATGCTGGCGGACTTGTAGACGAACGTTTGCAACGAGCAGAACGTCGACTGCTCTTTTCGGTAAATTCTTTTGCTCTCATGTTTTATTCAGCTTTCAACAGACAGCATAGTCTGTTTTGCCCATTACTGAAATCACTGCTTTTCGCAGCATAGACACGCCCTCTCGAATATGCTATAATACCCCATCATCCCCCATACGAAAGGAAGAACACCGCCATGCTCCTATTCCCCGCAGCAATTCTGACCATCTCCGACGAAAGCGACCGCGACTTCATGAAGCACCTGTACATCAACCATGCCGCACGGATGTTCCGCGTGGCGCGGGCGCTGACGGACTCCAAGCAGGACGCGGAGGACGTGGTTGGCGAAGCGTGCGTGGCGCTGATTCGCAAAATTTCGCTGCTGAGGACGCTGGAGCGTAACGTTTTGGAGGGGTACATCATTTCCACGGTGAAGAACGCGGCGTATGCGCTGCACCGCAGGCGGAAATCGCGGAAAGAAGCAGACGACGGCGAGACGATTCTGCCGCAGATTGCGGATGATGAGGCAGCGCCGGATGCGCGGATTTTGCAGCAATGCACGATGAACGCGCTGGTGGATGCCATGCAGCGGCTGCCCGAAGCGGATCAGGTCGCGATTCGGATGAAGTATTTCGAGCAGCGCAGCGCGCGGGAGATTGCGGCGGTGCTGGGGATTCAGGAGGGGCATGTGCGCGTGCGGCTGAATCGCGCGCGGAAGCGGCTCTACGACATGTTGAGGGAGGATGCGGAGTGAAGCAGGAGAAAATGCGGACGCCGGAGGAAAATTACGAAGCCGCCGCGCTGGAACTCGCCGCCTACCGCCTGATGCAGCGGGAGCAGGATGACATAGACACGCCGGATGATGCGGCGGCGGAGAGTATGCCGCGAATGCTGAAAATGATTGACCGTCAGCTGACGAAAAAGCAGCGCCACGATCGGTTCTGGAAGCAGACGGTGCGCGTGCTGAAAACGGCGGCGATGGTGGTGCTGGTGCTGAATATGGCACTGACGATTGTCGTCGCCAGCACGGGCAAGGTTCAGGTGCGCTTTCTGGACTTGGTGATGCAGGTGAACGACTCCTACATGGACATCCGCTATCAGCCGACGGAGACGGAAGCGACGATGCCGGAGGATTGGAAAACGAACTACTTTCCGTCGTACATCCCGGACGGGTACACGCTGGCGCAGTATGTGTCGGATGAAAACTTCGGCTTTCTGGAATATCGAAATGAACAGGGCGAGCGGATGGAAATCCACATCGGCGGCAAAGGCGCGGGCATCAACCTGAACTCGAAGGGCGCGGAGATTGATCACGTTTCCCTGCACAATACGGTGGCGACGGTGCTGTATCAGGCAAGTGGGTCGGTGGATTTGGTCTGGTCGTATGGCGACCAATACTTCGTGGTGGAGGCGTGCGACTACGCAATCGCCTACGCGGTTGCGCAGGGGCTGAAAATTATCTGGAAATAATCGAATACGGCTGTAACGCTGCGCCTCTTTTCGCATTTACTGAGTAGATAACGAAAGGAGGCGTATTTTGATGCGCCGCAAGGAGAATCGGAAGTTTTTGCTGCTCTGTCTGCTGATGCTGCTCCTCTGCACGTCCTGCGCATCCTCATCACAGAATGCGGATGGCAGCCCGCTGGAATTTTTCAACCGCCGTGTGCTGGAAAATCCAGAATGGACGCTGAAAGCCGTGACGGAGCTGGGCAAGTACCGCGCGGAATCTATCTGCTCGGACGGTGAGCATCTCTATGTGCTGTGCCGGGAGCAGAATCAGATTTTGAAGCTGGATGCGGACGGCGAATTTCTTGGCTTCATCGGCAGTGTAGGCAGTCAGCCGGGACAGCTGTATCAGCCGGCGGCAATGGCGTGGGACGGGCAGTATCTCATTGTCGCAGAGCAGGGGAATCTGCGCCTGCAAGCCTTCACGCCTGACGGCGCGTCCGTTTTCACCCGCCCGCTGCCTGTGAACGCGGAACAGCGGGCGTTTGTCAGGAGCGTTGCGCCTTGCGGGGCGGACTATCTGGTCTGCCTCTTCTTTCCGTATGACAAGGACGCGGACACGGTCTGGCGCTTGAATGCGGACGGCACGGCGCAGCCGCTGATGAAGAACGTCCGCGGGATTTTCACGTGGAATCAGGAAAACGTGTACCTGCTGGAAGACCTCGTGTACGCCGGGGAAGAGAACGTCAGCTACCAGACGGGCGCGGGGACGGTGTGGCGGCTGGATGCGGGGGCGCTCGTCCGTCAGGCGGTACTGCCGTATGGGTATGTCGCGACGAGCGCCGTGCCGGGGGATGGGCGCTGGTATGCCGTCAACAGCTCGTTTTATTCGCTGGACTGCTTTGATAGCGCTTGGCAGTACGTTTCGACGGGGCTGATGCTGGCGAATCAGGAGAAAAACGTGCTGTATGAGGGGCAAAGCCTGTCGCTGGCGCGGTGCAAGGGGCAGCTGATGCTTCTGTCCACCAGCAGCGGCACGCTCTACCGCGTTCAGGAGAATGCCCATGATGCGCAGTGAACGGGCAAAGTTTCTTTTCGGGGAGACGGTGCGGACGTTCCGCAAGTGGCGGTATTACGGCTTGCTGCTGATGCTGAGCGTCGCATTCGGCAGCGTGATGATGCTGGTCATGCTGGATTTGTTTTCGCGGGAAATGAGCATGGTGGATGCGCAGTTTGTGCAGCCGGAGCGCATTATCCGCTATGCGTGGTGCGATTCAGCGTTTGACGCAGCATTTGATGCGCTGGACGATGATGGCATTGCAGCAAAATCGCAGTTTTACACACGAGACGAGTGGGTGATGAGTCCGACGGAGTCGCGCGTGCTGCGGGTGTCACATGTGGACGATGCGTATTTGGCGCTGGCGGGGCAGGACTTGGTGGCGGACGCGGTGGCGCTGGACGAGGCGTACTTGTCCGTGTTTGCGGTGCAGGAGGGGGACACGCTGACCATCGGCGGGCAGGCGTACCGCGTGACCGTGCGGCGCGGCTTGCTGGACATGGAGCAGCAGGCGCTCATCCGGCGCAAGGACAGCGAAATCCCGCAGGGCGTGCCGTCGATGCAGTGCGCTTTGCGGGTGTCGGACGGGAAAATCCGCGAAGATGTGCGGCGCGACGTGGAAAATCAGCTGAACGGACGCGTGATTTTCGGCAACGTGCCGGAGATTCCGACGGGGATGATTCGCTGCGTGTACCCGGACGAAGCGAACTGCGCCGCGCTGGACAAACAGCGGGCGAATCTGCGATTGTACACCATTTTCGCCCTCCTGATTTTCCTGTACGTCACCTTGCAGACGACGAACACGGCGCGGTGCTTCGCCAGCCGGACGGCGCGCGAATGGGCAATGCTGCGCCTGTTCTGCGGGACGTGCATCAGCAGGGTGATTTTCTTTTGCAGTACGCTGATGTGCGCGTTCGCGGGCGTGCTGCTTGCGTGGGGGCTGCTGCCGCTATTTTTCCGCGCGATTGGGTCGGGATTCTATGTGCCGCAGGGGTCAGCCGCGGCGCTGCTGGAAATGCTGCCCCTGCTGGCGCTGCTCAGCCTCGTGATGACGCGGGCGGCGCTGTGCCCAAAGCCGCTCGTGCAGCAGCTTTCGGGCGCGTAAGGGAGGGAGAACATGCGATTCGCACTTTGTCAGGTGCTTCGGCGGCTGATGTCCCGGAAGGGGCGCGGCATTCTGGAAATGCTCCAGCTGATTTTGAGCTTCTTCCTGATGACCTGCTGCCTGAACCTGTTTCTTTCGACCTCGGCGCTGGGTGCGCGGGAGGACATCAGCGACCATACCGTTTCGCGCATCCAGTGGACACAGCGGACAAGTGGCGGGCTGCTCCAAAACGGCTATGCGGGGTTCTCACGCGACGATTACGAAGCCCTCCGCACGGTATCATCCGCCAAACTGGTCTATGCAACGTGGTACAGCACGCTCGTTCAGCCATCCGCGCGAACAGAAAATATAAAGGAGATTTTTCTGATTTTCGCGCCGCGTGATTTGCTGCCGCTTCTGGGCGAAATCACCCTCGCCGACGCGGATATGCCAATTTACCACGCATCCGCCGTTGGTCTGTCCGCCGAAGCCGCCGACGCACTGGCGCGGGCGCAAACGGCGGGCGAATGCTACGCGCTGAACTCCGGCAGTATTGCCCAGAACCTCCTGCGCAACGGCTACGTGCGCGAGGACATTGCGCTGACGAACGTGTTCGCCGTGCCGATGGAGTACATGGCGGATTTCGACGCGGCGGACACGCTGGGCGTTTACCTCACGGCGGATTTTGCATCGGCGGATGCGCAAGCCATCGTCTGCCTGCTCTACCAGCATCACCCGACCGGCATCGAATACTGCGTCCTGCCGATGAACAGCCGCATGACCGTCAGCTTAGACCGCGCGAGCGATCAGGCGCGCGATTTTATGATGTACTCGGCAATTCTGCTGGCGGCGGTGTCGATTGGGCTGATTGGCTCGATGCTCACGCGCTGGTCGAAGCGGAAGAAGGAGTACGCGGTGCTGCGCTGCCTCGGCGTGCCGGAAACGACGCTGGTGTTCGAGAGTGTGATGGAGATGGTGATTCCGTTCCTGCTTTCGGGGGTCATCGGCGCAGTGCTGGGGGCGATTGCGTCACCTCATATCACAGTGGGGGAAGTCGCTGTGCATGGGAGCATACAGGCGATTGCCGCACCGATTCTCTTTGCCACGGTGGCTGGCGCGCTGCTGTCCCTGATTCTCCTGCACCAGCAGCGGCATGTCGTGCTGGCGGCGGTACTGCGGTACAATGAGTAAAGGAGAAAACCCATGATTCAGCTTTCAGAAGCAAAGAAAATCTACGGAAAAGGCGAAAGCACCGTCCATGCGCTGTCCGGCATCACCCTGACCATTCAAAAGGGCGAATTTGTCGCCATCAGCGGCAAATCCGGCTGCGGCAAGACGACGCTGCTCAACATCATCGGTCTGCTCGATAATCTGACCGAAGGACACTATACCCTCAACGGGCAGGACGTCCGCCATCTCTCCGAAAAGGCAAAAGCCCGCCTGCGCTTCCAAACCTTCGGTTACATCTTCCAGTCCTTCAACCTCCTTTCCTCCCACACTGTGGTGGAAAACGTGGCGCTGCCGCTGGGCTACGCGGGCGTGCCGAAGCAGGAGCGTCTGGCGCGTGCGGCGGAAATGCTGCGCAAAGTCGGTCTGCTGGATAAGATGAAGGCGTATCCGAACGAGCTTTCCGGCGGACAGCAGCAGCGTGTGGCGATTGCGCGTGCGCTCATCAACCACCCGCCCATCATTCTGGCGGACGAACCGACGGGAAATCTTGATAGCCGCAGCAGCGCGCAGATTATGGATATTCTGGCAGAACTGGCTGATGAGGGCGCGACGCTGCTGCTTGTGACGCATGATGCGGGGGTGGCACGGAGGGCAGGGAGGAGAGTGAGGATGGAGGACGGGAGGATCGGCGAAGAGGGATGATACGTCCTTGTTATTGCGGCTGTGTTTAACGAAATTGTGTAATAACAAATGAGTGTAGAAAAAATTGATATGTGCAGTATAAAAACGATTGACATTGAATACAGTATAGTGCGCATGATTTCAATAGATGCAGCGCGGAGATAAGGAGGAAGAACGATGGGCACACTCAATATCTACAAGATTGACAATGATAAGCTGCAAGATTTGATGCAGACGCTGAATCAAAAAATGCAGCAGAAGGGTACACAAACGATACCGGAGCCAATCGGCGAGACAAGAGAAAATCAACCGATAAGATGTGAACTTTACTATGCGCAGCAAGAGAATACCGTTTCACTTTCTTGGAACTGGGTGTTAGCGGCATTTGGTCAAGAGAGCGTAAGGACAAATCCTTTGCCTAAGGCCGTTCTGCTGTTGAAAAAAGAGAATGGTGCGATTTACGCCATAACATTTGGACACGCATTCTTCTTAATTGATAAATTTTGTGACCGGGATTTTGGATTTGTGTTTGCCAGAAAAATGAATTTCCAAGAAATAAAAACAACAACGCTTACAGCACCCAATTCGCATCGAAATAAAATGGTGAACACCTATGTCAATTATGAAGAATTGGACTTTGACAGCGGCGAATCTTATGCAAAACTGAAAGCGAAAGCGGCATTGCCGGATGAATTTACGCTGTTTAAGCCTATGGTGGAAATTGGAACGTCAATTCGTGTAGATAGTGCAGAAAACTCACTTGAACGGGCAGCTGCCATCATTGCATATATTGAAAATATCGTAGACACAGAGGCAGATAAGCATAAAATTCCTGTATTTACGCACATTAAAGATCAAGAAAGGAAACGGTCTCTGAATGAAAGACTAAATTTGTTTGTTGAGACGCGGCATGAAATTCATGTATCGGAATTGGAGGTAATTGGCGCAACAGAAGTTTTTAATCACAACGACTACGAATTTGTCCTAAAATACAGACGATATAAGGAAACAGTAACGTCACTTTCTGATGATGTGCTTCGGAGTTTCTGCGAAGCGAATCATATTCCTTTAACAGAAGCGCTGAATATCGCTGTGTACAGTGAGTGCGATGGTATGGTTTTTGCTCCAGTATGCGTAAGGGATATGATAGATTACACGGATGATCAGGAACGATGCCTGCTGTCCCAAGGACAATGGTATCAATATAATGATGATTATCTCAGCTATCTGCAAGCGTCAATTAGTGAAATCACTACTTACTACGAACCGCAATACGACTTTTCGGAAGAAAAGTATAACACTTTTATTGAAACGAAATTGCTTGCGGAGCGAACAGAACTCCGGTATTCGGGTAAGAGTGATAAGGAAATCCGAGAGCAGTTGCAAAAGAAATACTATGCAGAACGTGTGTTTAACCTTCTTATGGAGCGGGATTATGGATTTGAAAACCATGATCGCGTTACAGTTCCTGTTGGCAACGGAACGGTTGAAATCATGGATCTCTACAAGGCAGAGACAATGTTTGCGGTCAAAATTGGTAGCACATCGGGAAAGTTGTGCTATGCTGTTGACCAATCACTGGAAGCTCTGAAATTGTACAAGCATAATCAACTGGATAATATGCCTGTAATTAAGTCGGTGGCGATTTGGTTTGTTCTTGATAGAAGCAGACATATTGAGAATGAGGATGGCAAGCCTGATATTAACCGGCTTGACATGCTGATGCTGAAAAATCGGCTTGACCAATGGAAGAAAGAAGTCAGGTTGCAAGGGTATACGCCTATAGTATATGTGAATTATAGAACGAGGTGAGTTGTTTCGTGAAGGAATAGAGAGGGGCTGTGAGAATATGCCCTTTTAAATGCGGTTGAATAAGACTTGCGTTTGGACTACTTCTGGTCTGTGTTTCTTTGACACAGCACCACGATGCGTACCCACAATCGTACCCACAACGGAGTGGTATTCCATGTGATTTGCTAAGCTGCAAATGCTGATTTTGGTTTCAGAATGTTACCATATGGTACTGATTGGAACGCAACGGGAAATGTGTTCTCCGCTTCGAATCCGGCACGGGTTTGCCCTTTTTCCGCACAATCTCGCCGTTTGCGTCGCGCTCCGGGCGTTCGACAACAATCTTGTTGTAGCCAAATTCTTCGGTGGCAAAAATCTTGCTTTCGCAGTATACGCCCGCTTTGTCGCCGTAAATGCCGCCATCCACAAAAGGCGTGTACGCCGACACAATCAGCTCACGGTCTCTGTCGGCAATATCGTTGCGCTTTGTGCCGATGGACTTGCGGCGCGGCGTGAAGCAGTGGGATGCGTCGATCAGCTGCACCTTGCCCGCACGGGCAAGCGACTTGTTCTTGTTCAGTACCCAAATGTAGGTGCTGATGCCCGTGTTCATGAACATGTCGGTGGATAGCTGGATGATGCAGTCCAGCCAATCGTGTTCCAGAATATAGCGGCGAATCTCGGACGGACCGCTTCCAGCGTCGCCGGAGAAAAGCGGCGAACCGTTCTGAATAATCGCCATTTTGCCGTGCTCATCCAGCTTCTTCAAGCCGTTGAGGACAAACAGCTGCTGTCCGTCGCTGATTTTGGGCAGACCGGGCGCAAATCGCCCTTCGTCACCCTTTTCAGCTTCCTTCTCCACGGCTTTTTGCTCGCGCTTCCAGTCGATGCCGAATGGCGGGTTGGAGATAATGTAGCGGAAGGTATAGTCGGGGAATTTGTCATCGCTGAGCGTATCGCCAAACCGCATGTTGTTGGGATTGCCGCCGCGAATCATCATGTCCGCCTTGGCAATGGCGAAGGTGGAGGGGTTGAACTCCTGCCCGAAGCAGGTGACTTGCATCTCCGGGTTCAGGTCATGAATGCGCTCCTCCATGCAGGAAAGCATCTGGCTGGTGCCCATCGTCATGTCGTAGACCGTGATGTTCTCCTGCCTGCTCATGTCCGCGCCGGACAGCAGCAAATCTGTCATCAGGTAGATAATGTCGCGGCTGGTGAAATGCGCACCAGCTTCCTCGCCGAAGGACTCCGAAAACCGCCGCACCAAATCCTCGAAAATATAGCCGCAATCTACGGCGCTAATCTTATCCGGACCAAGATAGCCCTTCTGACTGCCAAATTCCTTGATGACGAGATACAGCGTGTTGCTCTCCACCATGCGCTTGATGATGCTGTCGAACTCGAACTTCGCCAGCACATCCTGCACATTTGCAGAAAAGCCATTGAGATAATCGCGGAAGTTGCTCTCGATATTCTCCGGATCAGAAAGCAGACGCTCGAAAGTGAACTTGCTGGTATTATAAAACTGGTAGCCCGATGCGCGACGCAGAAAGCCGTCCGTCACCGCCAGCTTTTGCACCTTCTCCCATGTGTCCAGCACGGCCTGATGCGTTGGCAGCAGACAGTCATGAAAGCGCTTCACGACGGTCATGGGCAGGATAACCAGCCCATATTCGTGGGGCTTGAAAGGCCCGCGAAGTAAATCTGCGACGTTCCAAATCATCGTTGCTTTTTCGGCAATATTCGTGCCGACGGTGGAGAATCGTTCGTTGCTCATAAGTGCGCTGCCTCCTGATAATGCGAACAGCCATCCAGCAAAGCGGCATGCCGTTGCGTGCGATACCGACTGCGGTAGAGGAAAAGACTTCTTTTAGTTAGTATAGCACAAATACGGGAATTTGGCTACCACTGTGAATGAAACAATGAAATAAAAAAATCAAAAAGCAACAGTAGCGGTAAGAAGTTGCGTTTACTCTGGAAATTCTCTCATCTATAGTTTAAGATTATAGCTATTAAATTAAACAAAACCGCTTGACAAATTTCACCCAACTGAATATAATAAAAATGGTGTAGTATAAAATGTATGTGGATATGAGGTGCAATCATTGAACGTATTCAACACAGCTCAAGAAACCGTCCCCGAACGTAACGTAACGTCACGCTCAGTACGGAGCTTATGTAAAGAGAACAACGAGCTCAAGGTATCGCGAATGAATCGCATTCTGATTATTCCTAAAGATACAAAAAAGCTGATAGGCATTAGCTATACTCCAAAAAATGAGAATGGAATAGTGACTCAAAAAACATTGATCATCGGTTATGCCATGGGCGAGGTGCGTGTGTTTGTTGAGAGTGGTTTTGTATGGAAATAACTGCGGCTTCCGTAAAAGGTTACCTTGAAAAGATAAACGTATTTTCGAATGGTACACTTTTAACAAGAATGTGGTTACCCAAACGCACGTTCTACAGGCTGTAAGATTTCAGTAGATAGAACGTGTTCGTAATATTAAGCAAGACCAAGAAGTAAATGCTATCTCTGAAGCATGTGGATTAACCGTGTAATAATCTGAAAGTGCAATTGAGAAAGGAAATAAAAAATATAAAATCTCAAAACAAAATTATATGGTGAGCAACTTTCAGAAATAGACTTGTAGCAGTTTGAAAGAGCGCAATAAGGAGGATAATAGCATGACCTATGCTGCTATAGATTTATTTTGTGGAGTCGGTGGACTAACTAAGGGACTTGAACAAGCGGGTATTAATGTTGTTGCTGGAATTGATTTTGAGCCAAGTTGTCAATACGCATATGAGAAAAATAATAACGCAAAGTTTATTCAACGCGATATAACAACTTTAACGCCGAAAGAATTAGGTGCGTTATATCCAGATAATCTTGATATACATATTCTGGCTGGATGTGCACCATGTCAGCCGTTCTCTAAGTATACTCAGAGATACCGTAAAGACGGATATAAGGATGAAAAGTGGCGCCTTTTGTACTCGTTCGGGTCACTTGCAAAAGCGATATGCCCCCAAATAATTGCAATGGAAAACGTGCCAGAACTTAAAAAAACGACAATTTTTACGGATTTCACAAAAGAACTGCAAAAATGTGGTTACCATGTTTTTTATCAAATAGTGTATTGCCCTGACTATGGGATTCCTCAAAGCAGAAGAAGGCTAGTCTTTTTAGCTTCGTTATTGGGCGAAATCAGTCTTCTACCCGCTACCCATACTCCGGATAATTATGTTACAGTAAAAGAAGCTATTGGAAATTTACCGCTATTAGTTGCTGGAATGACAGATCCTGATGACTTGCTGCACTCAGCGACAGCTCTTTCCGAAAAAAATTTGAAACGCATCCGGCAGTCTATACCGGGTGGAACTTGGCGAGATTGGGATAAAGAATTACAACTCAAATGTCATAAAAAAAGTTCGGGGAAAACATATCCATCTGTTTATGGGCGGATGTTATGGGATGCGCCATCGCCCACCATTACAACACAGTTTTATGGCTATGGAAATGGTCGCTTTGGTCATCCTGCTCAAGATCGCGCGCTATCACTTCGAGAAGGGGCAATTCTTCAGTCATTCCCGAAAGACTACAAATTTATTAGTCCAACCGATATACTCAATAAGCGTAAACTAGGGTTACAAATTGGAAATGCAGTTCCTGTACGATTAGGAAAAGTAATTGGACTCAGTATTATAGAGCATATTCGGAGGTATGACAATGGCAAAGAAAAAAGTAACGCCTGAGCAAATTGAGGTTGCAGAACGCCAATTAAAAGAGCTGCAACGCCAGGTAGAGTATGATACGAAAGACTATACACTTGAGTTACTGTTAGATAAGTTTGAAAAAGATGAATTCTTTATTCCGAATTATCAACGTCAGTTCGTATGGAAAGAAAACAATCGCTCCTTATTTATAGAATCTGTATTACTTGGATTACCGATTCCGTTTATGTTTTTTGCAGACTGCGAAGATGGACGTCTTGAAGTTATTGATGGAGCTCAACGAATTCAAACAATACGAGAATTTGTTAAGAATAAAATGAAACTTGGTAAGCTTACTAAACTTACGGAGTTGGATGGATTTGGTTTTGAGGACTTATCTACAGCGACGAGAAGAAAACTTCTCAATAGAACTTTTAGAGTTGTAGTGCTGGACGAAAAAACCACAACGGATATTCGACAAGATTTGTTTAATAGAATTAACACTTCCGGTGTTAGAGCATCTGATTCTGAAGTTCGTAGAGGATCGTATCCGGGAAAGCTAACAACTTATATTGAAAAATGTTGCCAAAATAAATTATTTATTTCTCTATGTCCGATTTCTAAAAGTAAAGCTGCTCGTCAAGAAAGATTTGAGTTAATTTTAAGATTCTTTGCTTACTTGAATGAATATAAGCATTTCGAGCATGATGTCAAGCTATTTTTAGATAATTTTTTGGCTAATAATCTAGAATTGTTTGATGAGCAGCAGTATGAAAAAGACTTCGAAAGTATGTTGAATTTCGTAAAAGAAAAATTCCCATTTGGATTTGCTAAATCTCAAAATGCCACTACTACTCCTCGTGTACGTTTCGAAGCAATTTCTGTCGGTGTAGCTTTGGCACTACGCGATTACCCAAATTTGGACGTAGATAACGTTGACTGGCTCGACTCGAGTAAGTTCAAAGAACTTACGACCTCTGATGCTAGCAATAATGAAGGAAAACTTGCTGCACGTATTGAATATGTTAAAAACAAACTTATTGAGGCAAAAGTAAATGAGTGCGATGCATGATGTCCTTGAAGACCGAAAAAGTGAAATTGAATTTTATTATTCGGTTATGGTAGATATTGACAACAATTCCAATGACACTTTACGAACGGTTGATAATCAGCGATTCTTTCGTATTATGAAATCCAATTTTCTTCTAATGCTCTATAATCTTGTTGAAGCAACGTTTACTACTGGTATGCTGGAAATATATGATCAACTAAAATCTGATGGATGCTCATACGCTAATGTTATTGACGAGATTCAAAATATATGGAGAGATTACAAAATTAAAGAAGTCTATAAATCGGATTCGAGTTTATCGACATATACAAAGCGCGTGCAAGGAATTGTACTTGATATCACACAAAATACACCATTAGTTCTTTCTAAAAGTATGATGGGCATCAATGGTAATCTTAATGCAAGGCAGATTAAGGCTATCTGTGATAAACATAGAATTCGCTATTGCGTATCTGACGATCAATTAGTTTTAGAAAAAGTCAAGAAGAAGCGTAACTCTCTGGCACATGGAGATGAAAGTTTTAGCGTGTGCGCTAGAGACTTAACTATTTTGGATTTGGAGTCAATCAAGGATAAAGTTATTCTTTTTATTTCGGGGATTGCTACAGGTATGGAGAAATATTGTGCTGAGAAACAGTACTTAAGAGCACGGTGATTTCCTGCATGTATCGTATAATCCGCATGTTTAGCAGCTGCTTGCTTTTCATATACTACAAGTTGCATGCTTCTGCTGCTGATAGCATCCAATGATAGCTTTTTGATAGCAGACAATGGAATGACGAGTAGACTTGAAATAATAGGTATAAATAAGACTGAAAGAAATTAAATCCACTATACAAAAAGCCTTAAAATACACTTTAACTTAGCGAGTGGGAATAATGGCAAAGTGGATGTGAAGGGCTGCAAAACCTTGAAAACACGCACTTTTTCAAAACAGGATTGCCTGTTTGGTAGCAAGATGATAGCAGCCGCGGCGTTCGTGCTATTCTGATGTGTCGGATGGCGCGAATGGCTTGCGGGTGCTGGAATATAACTTTATAGGATGAAAAAGGCTCTGCTGACTTCCGTGAAGGAAGAACGGCAGAGCCTTTTGCTATTACTCGGATTGATTTGTAGGGAAATTGGTGAATATATCGGGGGGATATGGTGCCAGTGACCGATACCTCATTTGTGCGGTGTTGCCTTAAAATTTTACCATTGAGAGTATTGACAAAATAGAGGAACTTATGTACACTAAATATGAAGTTCAACCGTTCAAATTTAATATGAAGATGGAGAGATACTATGAAGAAGTGGTACGCGAAGTCGAAGCGTCCCGGACGCAAGCAGGTGGAGGTGAAGGAACATCTTTGCGCGGTGGGAGAATTGAGCAAAGAGTATGGAAGACAACTGGGGATGGAAAAAGAAGCGGAAATGGCCGGAACGGTTCATGATGCTGGCAAGCTCACAGATAAATTCCAAGATGTTTTGGAAGGAAACGCATCCAGAGTAGACCATGCAAGGGTGAGCGCTGCGTTTTTGCGGTGGTTTCTGATTGCTACACATAAATGCACAAGTAAGGAGATTGCAAGTACCAATTACGCGCCCATTTTAGAGGCAATCAATGCACATCATGGAACGCTGCTCTGCTACGACCAGCTGAAGTATTCGCTGCGTGAATGCATGACAGAGCAAAAGTGGTTGGAAGGCAATGATGGAAAGGAGGTTGCATTAACAGGAAAAGAAAATTACCGTGTGCTTGCGGAGATATTTCATGAAGAACTTCCGCAGTGGGAATGTCCTGAACCTAAGATCATGACGCTTGGGGAAGAAGAACGGATGCTTTGGTCGCGAATGCTGCTTTCTTGCTTGGTGGATGCAGATTACACCGCATCAGCGGAAGAAGATGGAGAAATCATCCCGGAGCCGCCGAAATGTGATGCGGAAAACTGGCTGGAGCGCTTAAATGCGCATCGGGCGGAATTAGCAAGAAACTCAACGGCTGATAAAAAACTCAATGCACTGCGGAATGAGTTGTTTGAAACGTGCGGCAGGGCGGGGGATCATGCGCCGGGGATTTACACCCTGACAGCGCCTACTGGCACAGGAAAAACGCTGGCCTTGCTGCATTTTGCGCTGCGCCAATGCCGCAAGAACGGTCAGCAGCGAATCATCATTGTGCTGCCGTTTATTACGCTGACGGAACAGAATGCAATTGAATATCGGAAAATCCTTGGGGATGACGTTTTGCTGGAAGATCATAGCCAACGGCAGCTGACAGAAGAGCAGCGAAAGTTTGCACAGCGCTGGGATATGCCAGTCATTGTGACCACATCCGTGCGATTTTTCGAGGGGCTGTTTGCGGCAAAAGCCCCGAATCTTCGGAAACTGCACCGGTTGGCGAATTCTGTAATCATTTTCGATGAAGCGCAGAGCTTGTCTGCAGAATTGTTTCCTGCGACGCTCAAAACCATTCAGGCGCTTTGCAATCTGCCGAAGAAAAATGTGACGATGCTCTTTTCTACGGCGACACAGCCGGATTATCAATCAATCCCTAATCTTGCTTGGCATGCTATGGAGATTTGTCCGAACCATGCCGATATGTATCAGCAACTTCGCCGCGTTCAGGTGACATGGCGAGTTTTGCCGAATGAGAGAATCTCGTGGGAAGAAATTGCGCAGAAAATGGCGGCACAGCAGAGCATCTGCACCATTGTGAACATGAAAAAGCACGCGAAGAAGCTGTTTGATGCGCTGAAATTGGTATGTGAGACGGAATCAGTATTCTACATCACGACGGAATTGTGTCCGGCACATCGGCGCGTCGTGATAGAGCAAGTCAAAAAGCGGCTGCGCGACGGCTTGCCTTGCCGTGTGGTTGCGACGCAGTGCATAGAGGCAGGTGTGGATTTAGACTTTGACAGTGTTTTCCGCGCGTTAGCCCCGCTGGAATCAATTATTCAGGCGGCGGGAAGATGCAATCGAAACGGCCGCCATCCTGAAGGCGGGCAAGTGCTTGTGTTCCTTCCGGATGAAGAAAGGCTATATCCTGATACATGGTATGAAAAGGCGGCAATGCTGGTTAGTGCATTGCATATTGAGAAACCGATTGACCTGATGAATCCGAGCGACATTCAGCGCTATTATCAGAAGCTCTTTTGGAAGTTGAAAGGGAAGAAGGAGCTGAGCGAGGCCATCCAAATGCAGGATTATGCAGGGGTCGAGAAAAACTATCGCATTATCAAGAATGATGGCGTGCAGGTGCTTGTGCCATATGAACCTGAAAACAAGCTGTTTGAGAAGCTGAAGGAAGAAGCCTTGGAAAACGGCGTGACGGCGAAGTGGATGCATGAGGCGGCAGAGCTGTGCGTGACTGCATATGCGAATGATGACTTCAACTGTTATGCGGAGCAGCTGTATTTTGCGGGAAAACGGAATGAGAGCAGGCAGCCATCCGGCTATTGGGTGCTTCGCAGGAAGGGGGATTATCATATGGATACGGGGATGCAGCTGAAAAACGACCTCCCAATATGGTGAAAAAAATGCTTATATACCAGATTTGCCATTGACAATTCATTCGATTTATATTATATTTGTACTGACAGCTTGAAACACTGATAGGGTAACAAGCTGAGAATTGAAATAGTACAAAGATAATGCTATCCTCTCTGCTGATTTGGCAGAGAGAAGAACATGGAGGTGATGAAAAATCATGGAGATTTCAGTGACCGTTTGGGGTGACTTGGCGTGCTTCACTTCGCCGACAACGAAAGTAGAAAGGCTTTCGCAGGCAGTCCCAACACCATCAGCAGCACGAGGTATACTGTCAAGCGTGTACGCGAAACCTAAAGAATTTTTTTGGATGGTGACAAAAATTGAGGTACTGAAGCCGATTCGCTATATCAGCGTCAGGCGCAATGAAGTGAAAGACAAGTTAGGGAATGACATGCAACCAATTGACACAAATGATCCAGACAAGCGAACACCGCGGCAAACGGTTTTCCTGTATGATGTCCGCTACCGCATTACCGCGCAGATTGTGCCGCGGCCGGATTATCATGGTACGGTGGAGCAGCTGTATGCACAGGCTGAACGGCGAATTAAAGGTGGCAAGTGCTTTTGCCAGCCTGCGCTCGGTTTAAGGGAATGCGTTGCGTACTTTTCTGAAAGTGACCCGAACGAAAAGCCGATTCAGCAAGACATGGATTTGGGCTTGATGGTGTACGACATTTTTGACCTGCATGATGCGGAGGTTCGCAAGAAAACGCGGACAAGGCTGTCCCTGTATCATGCGGTGATGAAGCAGGGCGTCATTGAAGTGCCGCCCTATGATAGCCCGGAAGTCCTGAAGGGGGATGCGATATGCTGAGACCGCTGTACGATTATGCCATGCGTTACCAGCTGCTGCCGCCTCCGGGCATGGTGAAAAAGACGGTAAAGGCATGGGTTTGCCTTGGCGCAAATGGCACGTTCCTTGGCGTAAGGCAGGACGGCGAGGATCAATACTTTTGCCCTGACATTGGCAGCTTGGCGAATGGCAAAGACAAGTGCAATGTGCTGGTAGAAAAATACGAGGTTGTTTTCTGGAAAGATACGCCGGAGGGGAAAATCGAGCAAAGAGAGGAAGGCAAAAAGCCGAAAGACAACACGCTCAAGCATAGGTACTTTCTTGCTTCTCTTCAGCAGGCAGCGCAGAAAGTACCTGAATTGTCAGTTTGCGTGCATTTGCTGGAGGACGAAACTTGCTGTGAACAGGTCCGGCAGGAACTGCTGCGGCTGAAGCTGAAGCCATCAGACCGCGTTTCATTTGAAATTGCAGGAACACCTATTGTCGAAATTCCGGAGGTGCAGGAATGGTGGCGGGAGTTTCGTCAGCAGTTCGCGCAGCATGGCGCGGCAGAAAGCTTGTGCCTGATTACTGGAGAAAAAACGATGCCGGTTGCTACCCTGCCGCCAATTAAGGGACTCTTGCAAGTCGGCGGACATGGGCGCGGTGACGCTTTGTTTTGCTTTGACAAGCCAGCATTTTGCTCGTACGGGCTAAAGCAATCGGCGAATGCGCCTGTTTCTGCGGAATCAATTGACGCGGTGAAAGCGGCGCTTGACCATCTCATGTCAAGCGAAACGCTTTCGCCAACGTTGGCGGGAATGCGCTTTGTCCATTGGTTTGACTGCTATGTTCCTGCGGAATGCGACCCGATGCAGCAAGCACTGGATGGCGATCCTAAGAATCAGGAAACAGAACAGCAGACGGAAGATGATGATGGATACGACGACGATGAAGAATTTGATGAAACGGTAGAAGCACCGTCAAATCCTGATGCTAAACGCGATATTGCAGCCAAACGCATCGAGAGCATTGAAAGCGGAGCAGCGACAACCGCGATTCCAGCCAGCACGCAGTATTACATTCTCCTGCTGTCCGGCGTTACAGGGCGTGTCATGGTTCGCAGCTACGACCACGGGAATTACGGCGAACTGGAGGAGAGCATCCAGCAATGGCGAAATGACTTGCAAATGGTCGATCTCGGTGGAACGGGATTCACAAAAATTAATTCGCTGAAAGCAATGATGATTCGTCTGATGCCGCGGCAAAAGAGCGAAAAGAACGTTTTCAAGCGGATGGACAAGGAACTTTCAGGAATTACGCCAGCGGTGCTGCACGCAATCTTGACGGACAGTATGCTGCCGGATTCCGTGGCGGTTCGTGCGCTGCGATACATTCGCAATCAAATGGCCAGTGCCAGCGAAGAAGATAAACATGCGCCCGTGCCCGATGCAATGTGCTGCCAATGGCTGAAAGTATGGCTGATTCGGAAAAACAATCGAAAGGAAGGCGTGATAGAAGCTATGTATCAGGCGGAAAATACGAATGTTGCATACCGCTGCGGCGCGTGGGTCGCCGTGTATGCGAGTATGCAGCAGTTTGCAATGAGAGATGTTCAGGCAGGTATTGTACAGCGCTACTATGCATCTGCTTGTCAGATGCCGGCACTGGTGCTGGGGCAGCTGTCAATTCTCTCCGTACCGCACCAGGACAAAATCAAGGGTGACTATCTGAAGATGTATCTGGAAATGCTGGATAAGGTGACTTGTGACATTGGGGAAATCCCCACCATGCTGAACTTGGAGCAGCAGGCTTACTTTGCGCTGGGGTATCGCCAAATGACAGCGGAGTTGAATCGGAGACTCAATGAACTGCGGAAAGTGAAGAAAGAACAGAAAGCTGCGGCAGAAACGGACGAGGAGGAATAAGAAAATGGCACTGCAGAACCGTTACGAATTTATGTACTATGTTGCTTGCACCAATGCCAACCCGAACGGCGACCCGGATATGGGCAACATGCCCCGGATTGACCCGCAGACCATGCAGGGATTTATCACCGACGTGGCCACGAAACGCCGCATTCGCAACTATATTGAGATTGCTTATCAGGGCGTGCCGGGCATGGGGATTTTCGTGCAGAAGGCGGTGAATCTGAACAAGCAGATTGCACTGGCAAAGCGCGAAGCGGGGATTGAAGGCGCGAAAGAAAAAAATCCGGTTTATGCGGCACGCAAAAAAGCGTGTGAACTCTTCTACGATGTGCGCACCTTTGGGGCTGTGATGTCTACTGGCCCCAATGCGGGGCAAGTCCGCGGTCCTGTTCAACTTGCTTTCGGCAAGAGTTTGGATTCGGTACTGCCGCTGGACATATCCATCACGCGCATGGCGGCGGCATTGGGCGGAAATGACAAATCCTACGAGGAATATGAGAAAGCGGAACAGGAAGCGTCTGAAGATAAGCTGCGCACGATGGGACGCAAGCAGATTATCCCCTTTGGTCTGTATGAGGTGCGTGGCTTCATCAGCGCGAATCTTGCAGCGGAAACGGGATTCGATGAAGCTGATATGAAGGCGCTGTTTGAGGCGATTCTCAACATGTATGAGCATGACCGTTCGGCGAGCAAGGGCGAAATGGAGGTCGTTTCTCCGCTCATCATCTTCAAGCACGAAGGAACGGATACGAATCCTGAACAGCGCGCACGTCAAGCCAAATTGGGCTGTGCACCGGCGCATAAACTCTTTGAACTGGTGACGGTGCAGAAGAAGGTGGATTTCCCCCGCAATTATCGTGACTATGAAGCAAAGGTGGCGCTGGATAAGGTGCCTGCGGGGGTACGGATGGGCTTTTTGAGCAATCCTTATGGGGAAATTGTCTGGGATGAACTGCCGCAGGGAGAAAGCTGGTTTACCCGTGGATGACGAGCAGGAGTATCTTCCGTTATCGTGGCTGTCGCAGGCAGATTACTGTCTGCGGCGCGCCGCGCTGCTGCTGAATGAACGTGTATGGGTAGAAAATGTCGAGACGGCGAAAGGTCGCGCCGAGCATGAACGGGTTCATACACAGCGCGTGGAGCGGCGCGGCGATTTCGTGAAGCTCTACGAGAACAGTGTCTTTTCGGACAAAATGCAAATCAGCGGAAAATGCGACTGCATTGAAGCGGTGCGGGATGAAAACGGCTGCACGATTCCCGCAGTGGATTTCCCGGTGCGGCTGCTGCCGGTGGAGTACAAGCATGGGAAGATACGCGATGAATCAGAATACAAGATTCAGCTTTGCGCGGAGGCGATGTGCTTAGAGGAAATGTATCACACGACGATCCCGGCGGGCGCGCTGTTCTACATTACCGCGCATCGCAGAGTGGATGTGGAACTTGATGAAGCGCTGCGTGAACAGGTACGGCAGACTGTGCAGAAACTCTGGAAAGTCCGCCGCGAAATGCTGATTCCGTCGGCAGTTTACGGCCCGAAATGCAAACGTTGCTCGATGCAGGAATACTGTATGCCGAAGGTAAAAACATCCGCGAAGGAATATTGCAAGGCGCTTCTTCTTGAAGCAGAGAGGGTGGAGACGGAATGAAAAAATTACTGGAAACCCTCTATGTGACAACGCCAGACAGCTATCTTTTCTGCCGCAACGAGAATATCTGCGTGAAAATTGGCGGCGAAGAGAAAGCAAGCGTGCCAGCGGTAATGCTGGACGGAATCGTGTGCTTTGGGGAAATGACAGTCTCCACACCGCTGATTGGTTTCTGCGCTGAACACGGGATTACGCTGACGTTCCTATCGTCGAATGGACGCTTTTACAGCCGCATTTGCGGGCCGGTCAGCGGCAATGTGCTGCTGAGAAAAAAGCAGTATCAAGCGCTGGATGATGATGACTTCCGCATGAAATTCGTGCAGAACCTCCTGGTGGGCAAGCTGCTCAACGAGAAAAATGTATTGATGCGCACGGCACGGACGCAGGATGCGGCAACAGCAGAGAGTCTTCGAGCAGCCTGCCAGTCTATTAGCCAGTATGCAGCACAGCTGGAGACATGCGCAGGTGTTGACCAAATGCGCGGCATCGAAGGAGCCGCCGCAAAATGCTACTTTGCGCATTTTGACGACATGATTTCCCCACAATGCCCCTTCCAGTTTGTGGAGCGCAGCAGACGACCGCCGCGCAATGAAGTGAATGCAGTCCTGTCGTTTATGTACACGCTGCAAACGCGGGACATTCAAGCGGCACTTGAAACGGTAGGCTTAGATCCAGCGGCTGGATGGCTGCACACGCTTCGACCGGGACGGCCGTCGCTGGCGCTGGACTTGCTGGAAGAGTTCCGAGCGCCGCTGTGCGACCGGCTGGCGCTGTCGCTGTTCAACAAACGTCAGCTGACGGATAAGGACTTTGAGTACGATTCGCTGGCTGTTATGCTGAACGAGCGCGGGCGCAAAACGGTACTTACCGCATGGCGTGACCGAAAGCAGGAAGAAATCACGCATCCGTATCTCGGAGAAAAAATCCAAGTGGGGCTGATTGCTTATGTACAGGCCATGATGCTGGCGCGTGTCTTGCGCGGGGATCTTGATTGCTATCCGCCGTTTGTCTGGAGGTGAAAAAATGTTGGTTGTTGTTACTTATGATGTGAATACAGCAACCGAAGCGGGAGCAGCGCGGCTTAGGCGTGTAGCGAAACTCTGCGAACGCTATGGACGGCGTGTTCAGAACTCTGTATTTGAAGTCATGCTTGATGCAGCACAGCTGACGGCGCTCAAGGCGCAATTGGCAGCGACAATTGATGCAGAACATGACTCCGTTCGCTTCTATCGCCTTGGCAACAGTTACAAGGAGCGCATTGATGTGCTTGGTTGCACTGCGCGCATTGAAGCCGGAGAACTGCTGATGCTATAGCGGAAGCTGAAAACACTCTTTTCAGCGCATGTGAATCATACATGAATGACCGACCGTCTCGCGCGGCGTGATGTCAAAATTCAAGCGATGATTCTATGAAATATTACCAAAATAATCTCGACAAATTGCGTGGCATTATTGTTAAGCCATGCTGATTTGTAAGGGTTGAACAAAAGATTTGCAGAAATTGCATATCTTTTGCTGTCGCCCCTCGCGGAGGGGCGTGAATTGAAATATCGCCTACATCATCGGCGAGGGTATGACGGACGCGTCGCCCCTCGCGGAGGGGCGTGAATTGAAATGGTAACGTTCGGGGAGGTATTCAAAAAGTACGCAAAGTCGCCCCTCGCGGAGGGGCGTGAATTGAAATTGTCAGACGAAGAGGAACTGATTATCAGGTCGCGTCGCCCCTCGCGGAGGGGCGTGAATTGAAATAAAATCGGCACTTCCGTCAACGTCATCGGGAATAGGTCGCCCCTCGCGGAGGGGCGTGAATTGAAATTGGAGGACGGCGGCGAGCAGGGCGAACGCCTGAGGTCGCCCCTCGCGGAGGGGCGTGAATTGAAATAGACATCAATCGCAAGCTGGATACGGACAAGCGCCGTCGCCCCTCGCGGAGGGGCGTGAATTGAAATAGTTGATTTTCGCCAAAACTACAAGTTCAGCAAGTCGCCCCTCGCGGAGGGGCGTGAATTGAAATTGAATTTTATTCGCTCACATTCGCAATGAGGGCGTCGCCCCTCGCGGAGGGGCGTGAATTGAAATATCGCCTACATCATCGGCGAGGGTATGACGGACGTCGCCCCTCGCGGAGGGGCGTGAATTGAAATCATGATAGATAAGCTGCTGCCGCCACCTATCCTTAAGTCGCCCCTCGCGGAGGGGCGTGAATTGAAATAAAAATTTCGCAATATAGTTGGGGGCATCTTGCGTCGCCCCTCGCGGAGGGGCGTGAATTGAAATTTAAAAATAAACAAAAAATAGCATCCTGCAATAGTCGCCCCTCGCGGAGGGGCGTGAATTGAAATGTTCGCGCGGAACGTTCGCCGCTGATTTTTTCGTGTCGCCCCTCGCGGAGGGGCGTGAATTGAAATGTCCAAGACGCAGCCCCCTTTTGGTGAAGTTTGCGGTCGCCCCTCGCGGAGGGGCGTGAATTGAAATGTACAAGGCATATAGCCACATTCCGCTTGATCAGTCGCCCCTCGCGGAGGGGCGTGAATTGAAATGGGACTTGGCGCATGACCTCCCTGCCATATCGCCGGTCGCCCCTCGCGGAGGGGCGTGAATTGAAATGCAATAGGGATTGTCTGTCAGATCGTCAGGGTCGTCGTCGCCCCTCGCGGAGGGGCGTGAATTGAAATTTCTCTTTTCGATACTTTCTCGGCTTCTCAAGCGGTCGCCCCTCGCGGAGGGGCGTGAATTGAAATATAGCCCAGCGCACAGAGCGCCGCATAGGTGCTTCGTCGCCCCTCGCGGAGGGGCGTGAATTGAAATTTCTTCGTCGTGCTGGAATCGCCAATGCAGACATGTCGCCCCTCGCGGAGGGGCGTGAATTGAAATGAGAAGCTGGCGCAGGCGTACTATGATTCGCTGGAGTCGCCCCTCGCGGAGGGGCGTGAATTGAAATGTTTTACTGCCGCTTTGTAGGCTTCTTCTGCTGGTCGCCCCTCGCGGAGGGGCGTGAATTGAAATGCCAGAGCATGAGGGGATTTTTTGACCCCCGTTGTCGCCCCTCGCGGAGGGGCGTGAATTGAAATGTTGTTTTTAAGTTTTCTCAGGCGCATCATGTATGTCGCCCCTCGCGGAGGGGCGTGAATTGAAATAGTTCCCGATTCCCCGGATTGCAGAAAATGTTCGTCGCCCCTCGCGGAGGGGCGTGAATTGAAATGCCGATTCCGAGGACGTACACCCCGCGCGGATGTTCGTCGCCCCTCGCGGAGGGGCGTGAATTGAAATGCTATATCCACATTGCCGTGTTCGAGAAACCATGTCGCCCCTCGCGGAGGGGCGTGAATTGAAATGCTATATCCACATTGCCGTGTTCGAGAAACCATGTCGCCCCTCGCGGAGGGGCGTGAATTGAAATGTAATCAAAGGGGGGATTGTTAGCCATCAGATTCGTCGCCCCTCGCGGAGGGGCGTGAATTGAAATTTCCAGTGACGAATAAAGGGATGCTTCGGCATCCCGTCGCCCCTCGCGGAGGGGCGTGAATTGAAATTTTTGTCCCTGCTGACACTATCAGGAGATGATAACGTCGCCCCTCGCGGAGGGGCGTGAATTGAAATAAAATGTCAGATACATTCATTAATTGTTACCTCGTCGCCCCTCGCGGAGGGGCGTGAATTGAAATCGTCAAGAGTAAGTCGGGACGGGCATATAACTCGTCGCCCCTCGCGGAGGGGCGTGAATTGAAATTGATACAGGCTGGAATACTCCGTCAGCAAATCGTCGCCCCTCGCGGAGGGGCGTGAATTGAAATAATATATGCCAGCATCAGATACCGATAAAGCGTGGTCGCCCCTCGCGGAGGGGCGTGAATTGAAATTGCGCTGGCGATGGTGCGCTGCAGCGGCTCCGGTCGCCCCTCGCGGAGGGGCGTGAATTGAAATATGAATCCATCGGACGAAACTACATCCTGCCCAGTCGCCCCTCGCGGAGGGGCGTGAATTGAAATAACTCAATGCCCCGATACACGCAGCCGCGGATAGTCGCCCCTCGCGGAGGGGCGTGAATTGAAATAGACGAACCTCGTCGCCATCCAGAAATGCCTTGAGTCGCCCCTCGCGGAGGGGCGTGAATTGAAATACGCGGGTTGCGTGAGGAAAGGAGAAACGCAATGGTCGCCCCTCGCGGAGGGGCGTGAATTGAAATAAAGTGCATGGCGCAATGAGGCGAACTGTGTGTGTCGCCCCTCGCGGAGGGGCGTGAATTGAAATTCATTTAATCCCCCACACCCCACATCTCCAGCGTGTCGCCCCTCGCGGAGGGGCGTGAATTGAAATACGAAAGGGGTATCATCACGATGAAGAAGTTTGGTCGCCCCTCGCGGAGGGGCGTGAATTGAAATTTTTTTTTACAAACGAACGTTATTCCTTCGCGCGGTCGCCCCTCGCGGAGGGGCGTGAATTGAAATCACAACTGCCCGACGCAAAGAGCTATGGATATGGGGTCGCCCCTCGCGGAGGGGCGTGAATTGAAATTGGACAAAAACACAACGATGGATAGTTCCACCCAGTCGCCCCTCGCGGAGGGGCGTGAATTGAAATATGTCAAGCGTTTTTTGGAGGTGCTTCATGGATTGTCGCCCCTCGCGGAGGGGCGTGAATTGAAATCAGCAGACGGTACGCGATTCGCACCTTGATAACTGTCGCCCCTCGCGGAGGGGCGTGAATTGAAATAAGAGATTTGCAATGTTTTCACGAGAAAAATTTGCGTCGCCCCTCGCGGAGGGGCGTGAATTGAAATAGCGTCGCTCATGTCTTCCTGCCCTGCGATGTAGCGTCGCCCCTCGCGGAGGGGCGTGAATTGAAATAAACCGTTCGCTTTGCAATTGTGATACATCTGCCAGTCGCCCCTCGCGGAGGGGCGTGAATTGAAATACGGCGGAAATCCGCGTGTACTCTTGCCGAAGTGTCGCCCCTCGCGGAGGGGCGTGAATTGAAATACAAAAGGCAAGGAAACAACACGCGAAACGGCAGGTCGCCCCTCGCGGAGGGGCGTGAATTGAAATGATAAGCATTCCGTGTACGGCGCGCGGGTGTTCGTCGCCCCTCGCGGAGGGGCGTGAATTGAAATTGCGAGGATTGCGGCGCAAAATATATGGGTTATCGTCGCCCCTCGCGGAGGGGCGTGAATTGAAATCGAAAGGCGATTCGACGCGAACGTTCCGACTAGTCGCCCCTCGCGGAGGGGCGTGAATTGAAATTCTTCTGCCCATTTGCTACCATCCTCTTCAAGGTGTCGCCCCTCGCGGAGGGGCGTGAATTGAAATGAGATAGCGAGCCAGCGTAGCCTCATTCTCTGTTGGTCGCCCCTCGCGGAGGGGCGTGAATTGAAATGATTTTCCGCTCGATATTGGCGAAGTCGGAGGTGAGTCGCCCCTCGCGGAGGGGCGTGAATTGAAATCACTCCCCCCAGCGCATCGGCAATGCGAATTGCGTCGCCCCTCGCGGAGGGGCGTGAATTGAAATTCAATGTCAAACGCCATCAGCGCGTCAGCGTATGTCGCCCCTCGCGGAGGGGCGTGAATTGAAATAATCAACGCTTTCATTTCCTTTCGCACGGCTTTGGTCGCCCCTCGCGGAGGGGCGTGAATTGAAATTTCAAGAGGATTTATTAGCATTTGGCATTTACTTAGTCGCCCCTCGCGGAGGGGCGTGAATTGAAATGAGCGATTGCACGCCCGTCAAAACCTTGCCGACGTCGCCCCTCGCGGAGGGGCGTGAATTGAAATATAGCCCAGCGCACAGAGCGCCGCATAGGTGCTGTCGCCCCTCGCGGAGGGGCGTGAATTGAAATAACCTACCCCGCCTTCCAGTGCTGTGACGCGTTCCTGTCGCCCCTCGCGGAGGGGCGTGAATTGAAATAGCCTTGGGCTACCAGCGTTATGAGTACGGCGAACGGTCGCCCCTCGCGGAGGGGCGTGAATTGAAATGAAGTCCAGATGCATATAGCGCGGAGCAGCGAGGTCGCCCCTCGCGGAGGGGCGTGAATTGAAATATCGTCACTTTCTTCCTCCCTTGGCGGAAATTCTGTCGCCCCTCGCGGAGGGGCGTGAATTGAAATATGAATCATATAATAACAGATGCAAAACAGCATCCCGTCGCCCCTCGCGGAGGGGCGTGAATTGAAATAATTCAAATGGGGCTTGCCCGAAGGTTGGAGCGGTCGCCCCTCGCGGAGGGGCGTGAATTGAAATCAAAAAATGCCGCACAAACTGGCAAAGAATTGAGTCGCCCCTCGCGGAGGGGCGTGAATTGAAATGTAGTTTTCTATTGGATTATATTCAGCAGTTAGCGTCGCCCCTCGCGGAGGGGCGTGAATTGAAATTTTTCTGTCGGAATGCACACTCAAAGATTTAACGTCGCCCCTCGCGGAGGGGCGTGAATTGAAATATTTCCTGCCACGAATACAAAAGTCCGTACCCTGTCGCCCCTCGCGGAGGGGCGTGAATTGAAATGCTTTGTATGCTTTTTTAGGGCAATCCCGCACAAAGAAAGAACAGCCAAAATGTCGTGAAAGATGTATAATAAAGAGGTGAAGAAGCAATTGACGATGAGCCTGATCAGCGACGAGCTG